>PVBE011020310.1_pt1 | contig 30868 bp, 36 predicted proteins | sample 1631181 | NCBI WGS metagenome assembly PVBE01 (sample SAMN08397723, study PRJNA350692) | Marine metagenome, whole genome shotgun sequencing project. | isolation source: water | place: Pacific Ocean | collected 2012-04
AAAATACCTACTGGATGTATTACCTGTAATCCTGGAAGTCCAATTTCATTAATTTCAAAATATCCTATTGAAGTTGTTGTTGGACCTGAAGTAATAACTGGCAGTTCTAGAATGAAAGCAGGGACAGCTCAAAAGCTAATTCTGAATATGATTTCAAGTACTGCTATGATTAAAATTGGAAGAATTTTAGGAAATAAGATGGTTGATATGCAACTTTCTAATGAAAAACTTGTAGATAGAGGAACTAAAATGGTTATGGATTCAGTTGGAATTAATAGAAATGAAGCTTCAAGATTATTAAATAAATACAAAAGTGTTAGGAATGCTATAAAAAACTATAAAAATGAAATCTAATCTTTTTAAAAAGGGTTTTAAAAATATTTTGTTCTCTTTTTTTTTTAATGTTTCTTGGCCCTACTCTACTTTTTCAATCTTTTAAAAATGAAGATCATCCATGGTTTGTCCCCGTTTTAACTATTAGTATTATAATTTGTATTTTATCTGTTTTTTTTGGAATTAAAGGACTAAAAAACATTATGAATTCTATTTTTAAAAAAAAAGAAAGTAAAGTTGTTAAGTAATTCAATGATCTTATCTTTGTTATAATAACTAACTAAATAAATGATTAAAATTACTTTTCCAGATGGGGCATCAAGATCATATAAAATTGATATCACTCCTTATGAAATAGCCTGTTCAATAAGTGAGGGATTAGCTCGTAATGTAATTTCAGCTAGTTTTAATGATCAGACTATTGAAACTTCTACTAAACTTAAAGAAAATGGAAAACTAGTTTTTTATACCTGGAAAGATGAAGAAGGGAAAAAAGCATTTTGGCATTCATCTGCTCATTTATTAGCACAAGTTTTAGAAGATTTTTACCCTGACATAAAATTAACAATAGGTCCTGCAATTATAAATGGTTTTTACTATGATGTAGATCTTGGAAATCATAATCTTTCTGAAAAAGATTTTCCAAGAATTGAAAAAAGAATGATAGAAATTAGTAGAGAAAAACATTTATTTAAGTTAAGATCAGTACAAAAAAAAGAAGCACTTGACTATTATAAAAAACAAGGAAATGAATATAAACTAGAGTTAATTGAAAATTTAGAAGATGGATCTATAACTTTTTGTGATCATGATAATTTTACTGATTTATGTAAAGGAGGACATCTGCCAAATACAGGATTTATAAAAGCTGTTAAACTATTAAATGTAGCAGGTGCATACTGGAGGGCTGATCAAAACAAAAAGCAGCTTACAAGGGTTTATGGAATATCTTTTCCAAAACAAAAGGAACTAAATGAATATCTTAATTTAATTGAAGAGGCTAAAAAAAGAGATCATAGAAAATTAGGTAAACAATTAGAACTTTTTACTTTTTCTAATAAAGTAGGTTTGGGCTTGCCTTTATGGCTTCCAAAAGGTGCTGAATTAAGAGAAAGGTTAGAATCCTTTTTAAAAAAAGCACAAAAAAAAGCTGGATATAAACAAGTAATTTCTCCCCATATAGGAAATAAAGATCTATATGAAACATCTGGTCATTATCAAAAATATGGTGAAAGTAGTTTTAAACCAATTTCAACTCCTGCTGATGGTGAAGAATTTTTACTTAAACCTATGAATTGTCCACACCATTGCGAGATGTATAATTCAAAACAATGGAGTTACAAAGAACTTCCTGTTAGATATGCTGAATTTGGCACAGTTTACAGATACGAACAAAGTGGAGAGCTTCATGGATTAACTAGAGTTAGAGGATTTACTCAAGATGATGCACATATTTTTTGTACCGAAGAACAATTAAATTCTGAATTTAAAAATGTAATTGATCTAGTTTTATATGTTTTTAGCTCATTAGGTTTTAAAGACTTTACAACTCAAATCTCATTAAGAGATACTAATAATACAGAAAAATATATAGGATCTGATGAAGTCTGGGAAACCGCTGAAAATGCAATTATTAATGCAACAAAAGAAAAAGATCTAAAATATAAAGTTGTATATGGAGAAGCTGCTTTTTATGGTCCTAAACTTGATTTCATGGTAAAAGATGCTTTAGGTAGAGAATGGCAGCTAGGAACAATACAAGTTGATTATAACCTTCCTGAAAGATTTAAATTGAGCTATATAGACAATAAAAATAATATAAAACGTCCTGTAATGATACATAGGGCTCCATTTGGCAGTATGGAAAGGTTCATTGCTATATTAATTGAACATACAGCTGGAAACTTCCCATTATGGTTAACATCTAATCAATTAACCTTAATTTCGGTTGGGGAGAAGCATAAAAAATACACTGAAAAAGTTTTAAAATTACTAGAAAATGACGAAATTCGCGCACTTGCCGATACTAGAAATGAAACTGTTGGGAAAAAAATTCGTGAAGCAGAATTAAATAAAATTCCTTTCATGATAATTATTGGCGATAATGAAATAAAAAACAATATGTTTGCTGTTAGAGGACATGGAGGAAAGGATTATGGTGAAAAATCTATTAAAGAATTAATTAAATTCATTAATGATAAATCATCTGAAATAATAAAAGATTTTAATTAATTTAAATATACAACTATAGCAATTCGAAGAAAAAGAAGCAGACAACCTGCTAGAATAATTAAAAAGAATCTACATAAAATCAATGAGGATATTATTGCTAATGAAATTAGGCTTGTTGGTGATAATGTTGAGGTTGGTATTTATCAAATTAACAAAGCATTAAGTATAGCTAAAGAACAAGAATTAGATTTAGTAGAAATATCCCCAAAAGCCAATCCTCCAGTATGTAAGATAATGGAATACAAAAAATTCTTATATGAACAGAAGAAAAGGGAGAAAATAATGAAATCTAAATCAACTAAAGTAATTGTTAAAGAAATTAGATTTGGACCAAATACAGATCAACATGACTACGAGTTTAAGAAAAAACATGGAATTAAATTTTTAAAGGAGGGTGCTAAATTAAAAGCATTTGTATTTTTTAAAGGAAGATCTATAATTTATAAAGAAAAAGGACAAATATTATTGTTAAAATTAGCTCAAGAATTAGAAGAATATGGAAAAGTTGAGTCCTTACCTACCATGGAAGGAAAAAAAATGATTATGTTTGTTGCCCCAAAGAAATAAAAATAATTAGAAGCAAGAAATTATGCCTAAAATGAAAACAAAATCTAGTGCTAAAAAAAGGTTTAAAATAACTGGAACTGGAAAGATTAAAAGAAAGCATGCTTTTAAAAGTCATATCTTGACAAAAAAGTCTAAGAAAAGAAAGTTAGCACTTACTCACTCAACATTAGTGCATGAAAGTGATAGTAATAATATTAAAAAACAATTACGTTTGAAATAAAGGTTTTAAATAAATTAAGTATAACCAAGAAAAGGGCTTTAAGTTCATTAAAATGACGCCTAATCTAAAAAATTAAATTATGCCAAGATCATTAAACTCTGTTGCATCAAGACAAAGAAGAAAAAAAATACTTAAACAAGCTAAAGGATACTTCGGAAGAAGAAAAAATGTCTGGACAATAGCTAAAAACGCTGTAGAAAAAGGACTTTCATATGCTTATAGAGATAGGAAAAATAAAAAAAGGACTTTTAGAGCACTATGGATAACTAGAATAAATGCTGGAGCTAGACTTCATGGTTTATCTTATTCTGAACTTATGGGAAAATTAAAAGAAAAGAAAATTCTTATTAATAGAAAAGTTCTTGCAGATTTAGCTATGAATAATCCAGATGCTTTTTCAGAAATCATTAATAAAGTAAAATAGCTTATTTCTAGAAAGGAGTATCTTCTTCTTCCTCTCTATAACTTCCGCTTTCAAATGCTTGATCAGGATTAACTTTAGGTCCATCTTGATTTATTTTTGATTGAAATTCAAAAGGTGAATCATAGTTATCTATATTTTCAAATTTACCTAAACTTGAAACAAACTTTAATCTAATGCTATTTAAACCTCCATTCCTATGTTTTGCAACAATGAATTCTGCTTGACCAGATGAAGGTGTTCTTTCTTCATCATCCCATTCATCAATTTTATAATATTCAGGTCTATAAATAAATGAAACAATATCTGCATCTTGTTCAATTGCACCAGATTCTCTTAAATCAGAAAGAATAGGCCTTTTACTTCCTCCTCTTGTTTCAACTGCCCTTGATAACTGGGATAATGCTATAACTGGAACATTTAATTCTTTAGATAATGCTTTTAAATTTCTAGAAATAGTTGAAATTTCTTGTTCTCTATTGCCATTTTTATTACTTCCTCCAGCAGTCATTAATTGTAAATAATCAATAACTATAAGTTTGATTCCGTATTGAGAAGATAATCTTCTAGCTTTAGCTCTTAAATCAAAAATAGATAAAGAAGGTGTATCGTCTATAAATAAAGGAGCGTTTTCTAATGAAGAAACTTTTACATTTAACTGTTCCCATTCAAACTTCTCTAGATTTCCTGTTCTTAATTTTTCTGAGGATAAACCTGTTTCAGAAGAAATTAATCTAGTTATAAGTTGGATAGAAGACATCTCTAAAGAAAAAAATGCAACAGGAATATTTTTAGCTACAGTCATATATCTAGCCATAGATAAGGTTAAAGCAGTTTTTCCCATTCCTGGTCTAGAAGCAATAATTACTAAATCACTAGGTTGCCATCCGGAAGTAAGTTTATCTAAATCAGAAAAACCTGAAGGAACTCCACTTAAACCATCTTTATTGGAAATCTCTTCAATTTTCTTTTTAGCTTGAATAACTAAACTTTGAGCAGTTTCAGTAGATTTTTTAATATTTCCCTGAGTTATATCATAAAGCTTTGATTCAGCTAAATCTAAAAGATTAAACACATCTTGAGTTTCATCATATGAATCTTCAATTATTTCTGTAGAAATTTTAATTAGACTTCTTTGAATATATTTTTGTAAAATTATTCTAGCGTGATATTCAATATGAGCAGAAGAAGAAACTTTTTGGGTTAACTGAACTAAATAGTAATCTCCACCAACTTTATCAAGCTTACCTTCTTTTTTTAATTTGGCAGAAACTGTAAGTAAATCTATAGGTTCAGTATTTTCAAATAATTTAATAATACTTTCAAAAATAAATTGATGAGCCTCCTTGTAAAAAGCATATGGGTGTAAAATATCTATTACAGCATCTACACCTTTCTTATCAATCATCATAGCTCCTAAAACCACTTCTTCTAAATCTAAAGCTTGAGGAGGTATTTTTCCTCTTTCAAAAGAAACTACAGGAGTTTTTTTATTAGATCTATCAAAAAGTGGTTTAGCTTTATCCATATAGTAAACTTAAGAAATCATATTTCTATACTCTAAAAATCATTTTATATATAACAAACAAAATATTGTTAATAAAGAAAAAAAAATGTTAATATCTATAAGAATTAAGAATTGTAAACACCCATTGAAATAAATTTATTCATTCTTTCTTCAACAAGTTTATTTTTTTTCTTTTTTTTAAGAGAATCATATGATTTTAAGATAGCATTCTTAACATTAAAAAATGTTTTTTCTTTATCTCTATGGGCGCCTCCAAGTGGTTCAGAAATAATTTTATCGATTAACCCATTTTTTTTCATATCATTTGGAGTAAGTTTCAAAGCTTCTGCTGCTTTTTCTTTAAAATCCCAACTTCTCCATAATATTGAAGAACATGATTCTGGTGATATAACAGAATACCAGGTATTTTCAAGCATCATTACATGGTCTCCTATTCCTATTCCTAATGCGCCACCAGATGCTCCTTCCCCAATCACAATACAAATTATTTGAGTTTTAAGTTTAAACATTTCAAACAAGTTTTTAGCAATTGCTTCACCCTGACCTCTTTCTTCAGCTTCAAATCCTGGATAGGCCCCTGGTGTATCTATTAAACTAACAACTGGAATATTAAATTTTTCAGCTGACTTCATTAATCTTAAAGCTTTTCTATAACCTTCAGGGTTAGACATTCCAAAATTTCTATATTGCCTTGTTTTAGTATTATATCCTTTCTGCTGTCCGATAAACATAAAAGTTTGATCATTAATTTTTCCCAAACCACCTATCATTGCTTTATCATCCTTAATATTTCTATCTCCATGAAGTTCTAAAAAAGTATCATTTGTTAAAGCCTTAATATAATCTAATGTATAAGGTCTAGATGGGTGTCTAGAAAGTTGAACCCTTTGCCATGGGGAAATATTATTATAAATCTGCTTTTTAGTAGTTTTTATTTTTGCAATTAACTTTTTACAAGTTTCTGAAACATCAATATCACTTTTATCTCCAGTTAATTTACATTCTTGAAGTTGATCTTCTAATTCTCTTAATGGTTCTTCGAAGTCTAAATACTCCATAACAAAAGACAAATTATAGTCAAATATAGAATAATAATTTACACTAATTTTATTTTTGGTTTAACTTAAAAATTCCATTTAAAATAACAGATATAAAAATCATTAAAAAACCTATATAAAATTCAAGAGACATTTCATTAGATTCATTTAAAATAATAATAGCTAATACAATCCCATAAATTGGTTCCATATTTATCGAAATCATTAATGAATATGGGGATAAATGTTTCATAACATCAACAGAAATTACAAACGCATATGCAGTGCATATTGTTCCCAAAATTAAAAGCCAAACCAAATCACTTGTTTGTATATCTAAAAGATCAAAATTAAAATCATTATTTATTATTAATAAAATTGACAAAGTAATAAGACCACCTATAAGTTCATAAAAAGAGATGGTGAAGGAAGAAATTTTTCCAACTAATTTTCCATTTAATAAAGAAAAAAAAACACTAAACAAAACAGAAGCAAAAGCAAAAAGAATACCTTCTAAATAATGAAATTGGGTGTTAAAAATAATTGTAGTACCTGCAACTACTAAAAGACCTAAAAAAACCTCATATAAAATGATTTTTCTTTTATAAAAAATAGGTTCCAAAAAAGAAGTTAAAAATGCTCCTAATGAAAGAATGGATAATGTAGTAGAAACATTGGAAACCTTAATGGCTTGGAAGAAAAAAACCCAATGCATGGATATAATAAATCCACAAAATAATAATATAAAAAGCATTTTTTTTGAAACAAATATTTTTTTTCCTAATAAAAATGATAAAATAAATAGGCAAACTGAAGCTATTAACATTCTATACCAGACTAGTTTTACTGCTCCAATAGAAATTAGCGAACCTAAAATTGCAGTGAATCCAAAAATAAAAACGATAAAGTGGAAGTGAATTAAACTTTTAAATCTATTTTTTTGCATATTTTAAAAAATAAATAGCAAGAGTAAGAAAAATAAAATTTGGAATCCATGCTCCTAAAAAAGGAGAGAGTCCTGATTTAACAACCATTACAGAGAAAAATTTATCAAAAAAAACAAAAGTAAAAGCCATTATAATACCAAAGGCCAAATTTACGCCCATCCCCTCTCTTCTTTTGAACGAAGAGGCTGAAACAGCAAGTAAAGTCAATATATATGTTGATAAAGGAAGACTCCATCTCTTATGTCTAACTAATAAATGATTATTAATAAGTGGGGAACCACTTTCTTTTTCTTGTTTAATAAACTTATTTAATTCAAAAAAGTTTTGAGTTTCAGACATATAATTTAAAGATGAGAGTTCATTAATTTTAAATGGGAAAATAGTGTCTAAAACTTTTTTTGAGTCAATTAACTGATCTTCATCAACAAAACTTCTTTTAAAGTAATCCATTAATCTAAAAATACTGTCTTCCTCAATCCATCTTATATTTCTAGCACTAATTTTATATTTTAATTTATTCTCTTCAAAATGCTCATAAGAAAAATCGTAAGCAAGCTCTCTCGTAGGATTATAATTACTTACATAAACAAAATCATTTTCATCAATTTGTTTATATATTTTAGATGTTATTCTAGATTTCTTTCCCTTTTTTAAATATTTATAATAAAACTCATTATAACTTTTATTTTTTTCAGGCACAATAAACATACCTGAATAAAAAGCTAGAATAGCTATAATAGAAGAAGCAATCATAAAGGGTCTAAGGTATCTATTAAAAGATATTCCTGAACTTAGGATGGCTATAATTTCAGAATTATTTGCAATTTTTGAGGTAAACCATACAACTGAAAGAAAAACAAAAAGTGGGTAAAGAATATTACCAAAATACCATACAAAATCTATATAATAGTTAACTATTTCATTAAATGGGACATCAAATTCTTTGAACTTATCGATCTTTTCTGAAACATCTACAAGAATTCCTATAGGAATAAAAAGAAGAAGCATAACAAAAAAAGTGCTCAAATACTTTATAATTATATATCTATCTAATATTTTCAATATTATAATCTATTATTCATTCTTTTAATCAATTTAGATTTCCAATCTGAAAAGGTTCCTCCTATTATTTCTTTTCTTGCTTGCTTAACTAACCATATATAAAATGCTAAATTATGAATTGTTGCAATTTGTCGTCCTAAAGCTTCTTTTGTTATAAAAAGATGTCTTAAATAAGCCTTAGAATAACTTAAATCAACAAAGGAATAATCATTAGGGTCTATCACTTCAAAATTATCTTTCCATTTTTCATTTTTAATATTAATAGTTCCATCAATGGTAAAAAGCATTCCATTTCTAGCATTTCTTGAAGGCATTACACAATCAAACATATCTACACCTAAAGAAATATTTTCTAACAAATTTATTGGAGTGCCAACACCCATTAAATATCTTGGCTTATCTTCTGGAAGAATATTACAAACCACTTCAGTCATTCCATACATTTCTTCTGCTGGTTCACCCACAGAAAGTCCTCCAATTGCATTTCCCTTTGCTTGAGTATTAGCAATAAATTCAGCCGATTGTTCCCTTAGATTCTTGAAGGTACTCCCTTGAACAATTGGAAATAAGGTTTGATTATAATCAAATTTAGGGGCTGTATTGTTAAATTCTTTATAACATCTCTCTAACCATCTATGAGTCATTTCCATAGATTTTTTAGCATAATTAAATTCACATGGATAAGGAGTGCATTCATCAAATGCCATAATTATATCTGCTCCAATTGATTTTTGAATTTCAATAGCTCTTTCAGGAGAAAAAAAATGAAATGAACCATCAATATGAGATTTAAATTTAACTCCTTCTTCATTGATTTTTCTATTATTTGACAATGAATACACTTGATAACCACCACTATCTGTCAAAATATTCCTGTCCCAACTCATAAATTTATGAATACCACCTGCTTTTTTAATTATATTTTCTCCTGGTCTTAAATACAAATGATATGTATTTGATAGAATTATATCAGGATTAATTTCATTTTTAATATCCTTTTGATGAACACCTTTAATAGTTGCAGCAGTACCAACTGGCATAAATATTGGAGTTTCTATTATTCCATGATCAGTAGTTATAATACCCGCTCTAGCTTTTGATTTTAAATCGGTGATTTTTAATTCAAATTTCATATCAATTTCAGAATATATAAATATAATTATATGTGCAATTTAATCTATATGATTTAGAAATAATTTATTTTATCAACATTTAATATAGCTTATTAACAAATGGATATATTTCATCCTAAATAGACAGATAATATTTTTATTAAATCCTTATTAATTATACTTTTGAATTTCAATAGTTAAGCCTTAAATGACTCAATTAAGTAATCTGTCTGATTTCATCACCCAAGTTCGTAGAGATATTTTGAGAATGGTACATAAAGTTAATTCTGGACACCCTGGAGGATCTTTAGGTTGTGTTGAATTTTTTGTAGCATTATATTCTATAATTTTAAATCGCAAAGAAGGTTTTAATATGGATGGAAATGGAGAAGATATATTCTTTCTTTCTAATGGACATATCTCTCCTGTTTTTTACAGTGTATTGGCACGTGTAGGATATTTTGGTATTGAAGAATTAAATACTTTTAGATTATTAGATTCTAGACTTCAAGGACATCCAACAACACATGAAGGTCTTCCTGGTGTAAGAATTGCTTCAGGCTCATTAGGACAAGGACTTTCAGTTGCAATTGGTGCGTGTCAAGCAAAAAAACTAAATGGTGATACTAATTTAGTTTATAGTCTTCATGGAGATGGTGAACTTCAAGAGGGTCAAAATTGGGAAGCAATAATGTATGCCTCTGCTAAAAAAGTTGATAATCTAATTGCTACTATAGATTTAAATGGAAAACAGATTGATGGATCAACTGATGATGTGTTAGCAATAGGAAGTATAAAAAACAAGTTTGAAGCATTTGACTGGATTGTAGTTGAAATTGAAAAAGGAAATGATATAAATGAAATTTTAAGAGGAATGGAAAAAGCAAAATCATTAACCGGACAACAAAAACCTGTCTGTGTTTTACTTAAAACTATGATGGGTAACGGAGTTGATTTCATGATGCATACTCATGCTTGGCATGGTAAAGCCCCAAATGATGAACAATTAAAATCTGCATTAGCTCAGAATAAAGAAACTTTAGGAGACTACTAAATCTTATTGATGAAAACATATACCTATAAAGAAAAAAAAGACACAAGAAGCGGATTTGGAGCTGGTTTAGCAGAAATTGGAAGAAAAAATCCTAATGTTGTTGCTTTATGTGCAGACCTAATAGGTTCATTAAAAATGAATGAATTTATTAATGAAAACCCTGAACGTTTTTTTCAAGTTGGAATTGCAGAAGCTAATATGATGGGAATTGCAGCTGGTTTAACAATTGGAGGTAAAATTCCATTTACAGGGACTTTTGCAAATTTTTCCACTGGAAGAGTCTATGATCAAATTCGTCAGTCAATTGCATATTCAAATAAGAATGTTAAAATATGTGCTTCTCATGCAGGACTTACTCTTGGGGAAGACGGTGCTACTCATCAGATTCTAGAAGATATAGGTCTAATGAAGATGTTGCCTGGAATGGTAGTTATAAATCCCTGTGACTATAACCAAACTAAAGCTGCAACAATTGCAATAGCTGAGCATAAAGGACCTGTTTATCTTAGATTTGGAAGACCATCAGTTCCTGTTTTTACTCCAGACAATCAGGTTTTTAAAATTGGTAAAGCTGTAAAATTACAAGATGGATCTGATGCTACAATTATTGCTACTGGTCACTTAGTTTGGGAAGCTTTAGAAGCAGCTAAAGCTCTAAATGAAAAAGGTATTTCTGTAGATGTTTTAAATATTCATACAATTAAACCATTAGATGATGAAGCAATTCTAAAATCAGTTACAAAAACAGGATGTGTAGTCACTGCTGAAGAACACAATTATCTAGGTGGATTAGGTGAAAGTATTGCAAGAGTTTTAGTAAAAAACAATCCAGTTCCTCAAGAATTTGTTGCTACAAACGATACATTTGGTGAATCTGGAACCCCTCAACAATTAATGAAAAAGTATGGAATTAATTCTGAATCAATTATTGATTCAGTTATTAGAGTGATCAAAAGAAAATAATTGAAAAACTTAATTCTATTTTTTTTATTTTTTTACTTTCATAATTTATCTGGACAGATATCTCTAGAATATGGTTTAAAAGCTGGGATAAATTTTAATAGCCATCTAAATGTTGCTTTAGAGATAGAATCTTTAAATTTAGGATTTCCAACAAACAATTATGAATCAAGAAATGGTGAACATTTTGGTTTATTTTTTAAAATTGATTTTAAAAAATTTTATTTAAGACCTGAAATTAATTATACAAGAATCCTAAATAGTTATGATTTATTTTTAGTACCTAAAAGTGATGTCGTTACTGATTTTAATGAAAAAAAAATTGATATTCCTGTCCTAATAGGATATAAACTATTTAAATATCTAAATATTTTTGCAGGTCCGAGATTTGAATATAATAAAAAAGTAAAAAATCTTAATAATTTGAGTATAAATGATCTAAATACTAATTACCGAATTGGCCTACAATACGGAGTTGGTGCTAAATTCTCAAGGTTTGAAATTGATATTAGAGTAGAAAGAGGTTTTGAAAAAAATGAAATAAATTATATGAAAATTCCTATTGGAAATAAAAATCAATTTATTACATCTTCAGGAAAAATATATCTTTTAGCTTTGTCTTTTTACCTGTAAATAACTTAATCATTATCTAAATAATCTGGAATTCCGTCACCGTCTGTATCATCAGCAACTCCATCTCCATCTACATCATATTCATCTTTTGTTAAAATCCCATCCCCATCATCATCATCATCTAAATAATTAGGAGTCCCATCTCCATCTGTATCATCAGCAACTCCATCTCCATCGTAGTCATAATCATCCTTAGTTATAACCCCATCCCCATCATCATCAGAATCCCTATAATTAGGGAAACCATCTTCATCCGTGTCATCATTATTAAATATATGATCATTATTTATATCCTCATTAATTGAATCAATACCATCTGCATCATGATCTGCTATACTTAGGGTATGTAAATTTATTTGAAAAATAAGAGGAGAATATGCTGGTATTGTTGCAGTACCATTATTATAATAGCCTAATCCGGAAGGAAATATTGCAATTCCTATTCCAAAATTATCAAAAGAATAAGTTCCGTTATTATTAATAATAATATCTCCCCTTTTAAGTAAAGGTGTAAATTCTTGAAAACCACGAACTACAGAGGTTTGATCTAGCCAAATTGGATTTTTTCTAGAATCAAAAGTTGATTTTCCAAGCAACATCCCCTTATAGGAAACATAAATAGAATCTGCTACAGTAGGATTCGCTCCATTTCCTTCTCTATTTATTATATAATATAAATTATGAGCTACCATATCTTCATTTTCATCCTCAATACTAATAGACATAGTACTAACTTGATCATAAAGAGGAGTTTTTTCAGAATTATCTCCATCTATAGTATCAATTACTAATTCAACTTTTTGATTAGAGGCTAGATTTTCAAAATCCTCATAATTATAAAAATGTGTTTTAAGAAATTCTACTATTGAATCATTTTCTGCTATATACTGTGGTCCGATATCATTAGGTGGCGCAGATTGATCATCATCATTAGAATCAGATGAGCATGAATAGATTAGAAAAATAAAAAAGAAATTATAAAAAAGTATTTTAAAAAAATTTCTCATAATCAAATTAATATGGCGCAAGATACAATTTTCTTATATTTTTAATCTAATAAAATAGATATAATATTCTTATGAGAATAGCTATCTTTATGTGATTAAATAGACAAATTGAAACAACAAAATAAAATATTAAATCAAGATAAAATTGATAAAATAATCAAGAGAATTGCCTTTCAAATTCACGAGAAAAATCAAAATGAATCTGAGATATTTTTGATAGGTATATATAAAAACGGATATACACTTTCGAAATTAATTAAAAATGAACTAGAAATTATTTCTAATTCAAAAATTAATTTGTGTTGTTTAAAAATTAATAAAAAAGAACCTTTCGATAGGATAGAATCTGATTTTAAATTAATTCAAATGAAAAATAAATCTATTGTATTAATTGATGACGTTTTAAATTCTGGAAAAACTCTTATTTATGGTGTTAAATATTTGTTAGAAATTCCTTTATCAAATTTTAATACTGCTGTTTTAATTGACAGGAACCATAAAAGGTTTCCAATAAAAATTGATTTTAAAGGAATTTCATTATCAACTTCAATTGAAGAAAATGTTAATGTAGTTTTTGATAAAAATAAATATTATGCAATTATTGATTAAGTATTTCAATAATTTCACTAATAATTTCTTCTATCTTTTTTTGTCCAGCATTTATCTTATATTTTGCCATATTATAAAAATGTATTCTTTCAAACATATGCTTAGAAACAAATTCAATCATATGATCTAAAGATTCTATTTTAGATATGACAGGCCTTTTCCCTCTTTCTTTAAATAGTCTTTCTGATAATAGTTTATTAGAATTTTTTATGTAAAAAACAAATTTAGAATTTGAATTTATAATCTTCATATTCTCAAAATAACATGGTGTTCCTCCTCCAAGAGAAATAACAGTTTTTTTTGAAGATTTTAGTATATCTAATAAAACTTCTTTTTCGATTTTTCTAAAGGCTAATTCACCTTTTGTTTCAAAAATTTCTGAAATTTTCATTTTCTCTTTATTTTCTATTATATGATCAAGGTCAATACATTTTAAATTTAAAATATTTGCTAAAGATTTAGATATCAAAGATTTTCCACAACCCATGTATCCAAGAATAATAATATTAGAGTCTATTTGAAGTTTTGAAGTTTTCAATTTTAAAGATGTGTTTTTGACAAATTTATAAGAAATTCTCTTTGAATAATAAATTTATTGAACCTATATTTGCAGCCATTCAATTCTTATTAAGATTTGGTAGCTCAGCTGGTAGAGCATCTCCCTTTTAAGGAGAGGGTCCTGGGTTCGAACCCCAGCCAAATCACTAAGACCTGGTAGCTCAGTTGGTAGAGCATCTCCCTTTTAAGGAGAGGGTCCTGGGTTCGAGCCCCAGCCAGGTCACTACTTAATTTTGCGCACGTGGCGGAATTGGTAGACGCGCTAGGTTGAGGGCCTAGTGAGATTAATATCTCTTGGAGGTTCAAATCCTCTCGTGCGCACTACTGGTTTGAATGTTAATTTAAGTTATGTTAAATAAAAGTATTTTCATAATTGGATCTGGTTTCTCTTCATTATCAGCTTCTTGTTATCTAGCTAAGCAAGGTTATAAAGTAACAGTAATTGAAAAAAATGCAACTTTAGGAGGAAGGGCAAGGCAATTAAAAAAAGATGGTTTTACATTTGACATAGGACCTAGTTGGTATTGGATGCCTGATGTTTTTGAAAATTTCTTTAAAGACTTCAATAAACAAAGATCTGATTATTATAGTTTAACAAAATTGGATCCTGCCTATAAAGTTTTTTTTGGAAAAAATGATTCAATTTCAATTGAAGACTCATTAGAAAAAATTAAAAAAGCATTTGAAAAAGAAGAGAAAGGAAGTTCAATTCATTTAGATAAGTTTATAAATGAAGCTAAAGAGAATTATGATATAGCAGTTAAAGAAATGATATATAAAATGCCTGGAATTTCTCCACTTGAACTTATAACAAAAAAGACTTTATTAAAATTGAAATCATTTTTTAGTAATATAAGAAGAGAAGTTAGAAAAGGTTTTAAAAGTCATAGACTTAGAACTATTTTAGAATTTCCTGTTCTATTTTTAGGAGCTGAAGCATCTAAAACACCTGCCTTTTATAGTTTTATGAATTATGCTGATTTTGGATTAGGTACATGGCAACCAGATAATGGATTCTATGATGTAGTAAAGGCTATGGTTCATTTGGCAGAATCAATGGGAGTTAAGTTCTTAACAAACTCAAATGTTGAATCTATAGAATTAGATAAAAATAAAGCTAAGGGACTAATGATAAATAAAAAATTTCATAGTTGTAATATAATTATTTCAGGAGCTGATTATGCTCACACGGAAACTCTACTAAACTATAAATTTAGACAGTATTCCAAAAAATACTGGGCAAAAAAAACATGGGCTCCATCTGCTCTACTTTTTTATGTTGGATTTAGTAAAAAAATTCCTAAGGTGTGTCATCATAATTTATTTTTTGATTCTGATTATGATAAACATGCAAAAGATATTTATCAAAATCCAAAATGGCCAATTGAACCACTTTTTTATGCAAGTTTTACATCTTTAACGCACAAAAGTACTGCGCCAAAAGGGTGTGAAAATGGAGTTTTTTTAATACCAATTGCAACTGACCTAATTGATTCAGAAAATTTAAGAGAAAAATATTTCAATATTATTATTTCTAGATTAGAGAATTTAATAGAAGAAAAATTAAAAGATAGTATTCTTTTTAAAGAAAGCTTCTGCGTTAAAGATTTTATAAAAGATTACAATTCCTATGGAGGAAATGCATATGGATTAGCAAATACATTATTGCAAACAGCATTTTTAAGACCAAACATAAGAAGCAGCAAAGTCAAAAATTTGTATTTTAGTGGTCAATTGACAGTTCCTGGGCCAGGAGTTCCTCCAGCAATTGTTTCTGGAAAATTAGTTTCTGATTTAATAATTAAAGATGAAAAAATTATTTGATGACGTATCTGAAATTTGCTCAAAAGTAGTTACTGAGTCTTACAGTACATCATTTAGTTTAGCTACAAAAATGTTATCTAAATCTATTAGGCAAGATATCTATAATATTTATGGATTTGTGAGGTTTGCAGATGAAATTGTAGATAGTTTTCACAATTATAATAAAGAAGAATTACTAAATAATTTTGAAAAAGAATTAAAATATTCATTAGAAAAGAAAATTAGCTTAAACCCAATATTAAATTCATTTCAAAAAACTGTTCATAAATACAATATAGATATTAAATTAATAAATGCTTTTTTAAAAAGTATGAGATGGGATCTAAATAAAAAACAGTACTTGGATAAATCTGAATTTGATGAATACGTTTATGGTTCAGCTGATGTTGTAGGGCTAATGTGCTTAAAAGTATTTGTAGAAGGAGATAATAAAATGTATGAAGAACTTCGAATTCCAGCTATGGCATTGGGATCAGCTTTTCAAAAAGTAAATTTTCTTAGAGATCTAAAAGAAGATCATGAAGGTTTAAATAGAAGTTATTTTCCAAATTTAAATTTTGAAAATTTTAATGAGGAATCCAAACTAATTATTCTAAAGGAGATTGAAAGTGATTTTTCTAAAGCGATTAAAGGTATTTTTAATTTACCTAATTCAGCAAGGTTTGGTGTATATACTGCTTACAAGTATTATCTTAAATTGTTAAATAAATTAAGAAGGACTCCTCCCATTAAGATAAAATCAACAAGGATAAGAGTCCCAAACTATGAAAAAATGAATGTTTTAGCAAGATCTTATGTTCGCTATAGATTAAATATTTTATAAAATGAATACTTTTTTATGGATTTTAATATTAATAATAACATTTTGCACAATGGAATTTGTAGCATGGGCTTCCCATAAATATATAATGCATGGTTTTTTATGGTATCTTCATAAAGATCATCACAAAAAAGATCATGATTCATGGTTTGAAAGAAATGATCTATTCTTTTTTCAATTTGCTGGAATAAGTGCAATATTTGTTGTCTTATGGGGAGAATTTAATGTTTGGTACGGTTTACCAATAGCCATCGGAATTTTTTTATACGGAATAGCATACTTCATTGTACATGATATTTTCATTCATCAAAGATTTAAAATATTTAGAAACATAGATAATAAATATGCTAGAGGAATCAGAAGAGGTCACAAAATGCATCATAAACATATTGGAAAAGAAAATGGAGAATGTTTTGGAATGCTTTGGGTTCCAAAAAAATATTTTAAATAAGAGCCATTTTTATAGCTGCAATAGCTGCCTCAGTTCCTTTATTGCCATATTTTCCTCCACTTCTATCAATTGCTTGCTGCATAGTATCATCAGTTAAAACACAAAAAATTATAGGACAATTTCCAGAAACATTTAAATCTTTTATGCCATTTGAAGTAGCATTACAAATAAAATCAAAATGTTTAGTTTCTCCTCTAATTATACTTCCAATTGCAATAACTACATCTACATTCATACTTTGCATTTTTTTACACCCATAAACAAGTTCAAAACTTCCTGGAACATTAATAACATTTATGTTATCATTAGAAACATTCTTAGATTTTAAAAGGTCTAAACTTCCTTTCAGTAAATTATTAGTAATATTACTATTCCAATTAGAAACAACAATTCCAAATTTTATATTAGATGCATCGGGAATCTGATTTAAGTCAATTTTAAAAGATGCTGTTGACATTTTAATTTTTTAAAGAATTTTTTCCTATTTGAATATCTATTAGATTAGATTCCGGAGATTTTGGAAAATCTTCTTTAATTTTTTTGTAGTATTTCAAAGCATCTGATTTTTTTCCTAATAATGTTGCGATATTACCTGCTTTTAATAAAAATTTAGGAGAAGAAAATTTGTTCAAACTTGAATTTGCAGCTAATTTGTATGAATCTAAAGCATCATTCAATTGATTTAACTCAGCAAATGAATCACCAATCACACCTAATGCTAAAGCATTTAATATTTCATCATCACTATCAAAATTTTTCAAGTAATCAATAGATTTTTCAAAATCATTTAAATTAAAATATGCCATTCCTGCACTATAATAAGAAAGGTTAGAAGCATCAGTTCCACTATAATTATTAATAATATCTAAAAAACCATATTTTCCTTCTCCTCCATTTAGTGATAATAGAAATAATGAATCCTTATTTTGAGATGCATTTAGTGCTTGATTAAAATAGTTTTGAGCTGTAAAAAGTTCATTATTTGCTTCATCTGATTTTGGTTGAAGAATGAAATTTTCATATCCCAAATAACTTAAAACTATAATGACAGATAATCCTACAATCCCAATTATATAATTTTGATATTTTGAGACTATCATTTCAGTTCTAGAAGCACTAACATCTAATGTTTCAAAAACTTCTGCAGTTGTACTATCCTTTACTGATGAATCAAAATTTTTTGATCTTGATTTAAAACCTTTTTTCTTATAGGTTGCCATATTTAAATTTAATAATTGCGTAAAAATAAAATTTTATTCCAATGATTTAGGAGAAAAAACTAATTATTTTATATAATTTGCAATGAAGTTCCTAATTATATCTTATAAATTTTAAAATGAATTCTTTAATTCTAAACAAACTTTCCTTGATCAATTATAAAAATATTGATTCTAAAACATTTGTTTTTGATAAAAAGATTAACTGCCTAGTTGGAGACAATGGTATTGGAAAAACAAATGTATTAGATTCTATATATCATTTAGCAATGACTAAAAGTTATTTTAATTCTGTTTCTTCTCAATCTATTAATCATAAAGCTGAATTTATGGTCATAGAGGGTAATTTTAATAAAGGAGATAAGTCTGAAAAAATTATTAGTAGCTTAAAAAAAGGACAAAGAAAGACCTTTAAAAGAAATGGAAAAATTTATAAAAAATTTTCAGATCATATAGGTCTAATTCCAGTTGTCATGATTTCACCATATGATAGAGATTTAATACAAGAAGGAAGTTCTAACAGAAGAAAGTTTATCGATAATGTTATTTCTCAAAACAACAAAACATATTTAAGTAATATAATTAATTATCAAAAAATTTTGTTTCAAAGAAACGCTCTTTTAAAATATTTTAAAAAAAACAACAACTTTGATCTTAATATTTTAAAAGTTTATGATGACCAATTATCTGAATTCAGTTTACCTATTTATAAAACAAGGATAGATTTTTTCAAAAATTTTGTTCCAGTTTTTACTAAGAGATACAATTCTATATCAAAAAACAAAGAAAAAGTTTATATTTCTTATGATAGTCAACTTAATCATGAATCATTAGATTATTTATTAAAAAACAGTATAGAAAAAGATAGAATTGTTCAATATACAAGTTGTGGTATTCACAAAGATGATTTGATTTTTGAAATTGATAACTATCCTATAAAAAAATATGGAAGTCAAGGACAACAAAAATCATTTTTAATAGCACTTAAACTTGCCCAATTTGATTATTTAAAAACTGAATCTAATTCATCCCCAATTTTATTATTAGATGATATTTTTGATAAATTAGATAATAAAAGAGTTAAAGAATTAATTAAATTAGTTAATGATGATGAGTTTGGGCAATTGTTTATTTCAGATACTGATTACAATAGAACAGAAAATATCATTAAAGAAATAAATTCATCTTATAAAATGATTCAATTATGAAAAGAAACTTTGATACAAAAAGCATCAAATTAATTATAGATAATTTTATAGATGATAATTCTTTAAGTGGAGGATTAAATAATGTTAAAATTCAGAGTCTTTGGGAGAAAACTATGGGCTCAAATATAAATTCTTATACAACAGAAATAAACTTAAAAAACAAAACTCTTTATGTAAATCTTTCATCCTCTGTTTTAAGACAGGAACTAAGCTATGGTAAACAAAAAATAATTGATATATTAAATGATGAGATTGGAGAATCTGTTGTTACTAAAATAGTTTTAAGATAAAATCTCACTAGAATCAAAATGGAAAGACCCTTCAATTAGAGCATTTTCATCACTATCAGAACCATGAACAGCATTTTCGCCCATAGATGTTGCATATAAATTTCTAATGGTTCCTTCTCTTGCTTGTTCAGGATTGGTTGAACCAATCAATTCTCTAAAATCTTCAACAGCATTATCTTTTTCTAAAATAGCAACAACAATAGGACTTCTACTCATAAATGTAACTAATTCATCATAAAAAGGTTTTTCTTTGTGGATTTCATAAAATTTTTGTGCCTTTTCTAAACTAAGTTTAGTGTATTTCATTGCAATAATCCTAAAACCAGCTGAATTAATTTTTTTCAGGATTGCCCCAATGTGACCATTCTCGACTGCATCAGGCTTAATCATTGTAAAAGTTCTATCACCCATTTTTATTTTTTTTGCAAACCTAATAAAAAAATCTAGTCCTACATCATTATAGTTTATTTGTATTTTTGAATTATGTTAGAAATAGTTGTGATTGGAACAGGTAATGTTTCATATCATCTTTGCAAAGCAATTTTAAAAACTGAAAATCTTAAATTGATTGAATTATTTGGAAGAAAAAAAAATTCTCCAAAATATTTAATTAATAGTGTTTCTTACTGTAGTAATTTAAAAAAAATTAAAAAAGCCGATCTATATATATTATGTGTAAGTGATGATGCTATTTCAAAAGTCAGTAATCAATTAAATCTCAATCAAGATAGCATTGTAGTTCACACTTCTGGTTCAACTAATATGAACATTTTATCAAAATATAAAAATCATGGAGTTATTTATCCATTACAAACATTTAGTAAGAATAAAAAAATTCAGTTTACTAATATTCCCCTTATAATTGAAGCAAACTCTAAAATAGTATTAGATAAACTAAGAAAAGTTTGTTCAATTTTATCTGAAAAAGTAATAGACTCTAATAGTATACAAAGAACATTAATTCATATTTCTGCTATTTTTACCAATAATTTTTCCAATTACATGAATATACTTGCAAAAGAAATTTTAAAGTCAAATAATATAGATTCTAGTATTTTAAATCCATTAATTAATGAAACTGCAAATAAATTGAACCATTTATCTCCATTAGATGCTCAAACTGGACCTGCAATAAGAAAAGATCAAATAACAATTCAAAAACACTTAAATTTATTAAAAGAAACAAAGTATTTTGAAATATATGATAAGCTAACAAAAGAAATAATAAAATTAGAAAATGAATTATAAAGAAAAACTCCACGTCATTAAAAATTTTGTATTTGATATTGATGGTGTGTTCACGAATGGATTAATAATGATTGATTCTTTAGGAAATGAATCTAGAACTTTTAATACAAAAGATGGGATTGCAATAAAACATGCAATAGAAAAGCAATATAATATTGCCATAATTTCAGGAGCAAATAACGAAGGAATTAGAATTAGATTAAAAAAACTGGGAGTAAAAAACATTTTTCTAGGATCGAATAATAAACTAGAAGATCTTAAAAAATATATGAAATCTCATAAACTATCAATTGAAGAAACTGTATATATGGGTGATGATATTCCGGATATTAATTCTATGTCCTATGTTGGTTTAAAAGCATGTCCTTATGATGCTATTCCAGAATTAAGAAGTATCTCTGATTATGTTTCTCCTAAAAAAGGAGGAGAAGGATGTGTTAGAGATATTATTGAACAAACATTAAAAGTTCAAAATAATTGGGAATTAAATGATTCTAGTCAGAATATTTGAATTTTATGATTTCAGAATATTTGAAAAACTATAAAGTTTTACTTGCTTCATCTTCAAAAAGAAGGCAAGAACTTCTAAAAGAATTAGAAATAAATTTTCAAGTAATCTCCCAAAAAATTGAAGAAAACTATCCTAAAAGTCTAAATAAATCAGAAATAACTGATTTTCTTTCAAGAAAAAAGTCTGCTCCATTATTAAATAATTTAAAAAAAAATGAATTACTAATAACATCTGATACTATAGTCTGGTTTAATAATAAAGCAATTGAAAAACCAAAAAATATTGTTGAGGCAAAAGAAATGTTAAGTCTATTAAGTGGATCTATGCATCAAGTTTTTACTTCAATATGTATTTCTTTAAAGGGAAGACAAAAAATTATAAATCAAGAAACTAAGGTTTACTTCAATGTTTTAAAAAATGAGGACATAAATTATTATGTGAATAAATTTGATGTTTTAGATAGAGCCGGAAGTTATGGAATCCAAGATATAATAGGTCATATAGGTGTAAATAAAATTGAAGGGTGTTATAATAATGTTTTAGGTTTTCCCACCAGCTTATTTTGTCAAACTATTGAAAAAATGAAATTATAATGTACAAATGGGATAAGTCATATACTATAATAATAATCATAAACATTACATACATTGTTTGTTTTAATATAATAACTAATTTATTTTCATAAAACATGCAAGAAATCGATTGGTTAATTTTAATTAGCACTTTAGTTTTTATAGTAAGTTATGGTGTAATTAAAACAAGAAATAATAAAAATTTAAAGGATTATTTAAAGGGTGGTAATTCATCTAATTGGTGGACAATAGGTTTATCTGTTATGGCTACCCAAGCAAGTGCTATTACTTTTCTATCCACTCCTGGACAAGCATTTCATGATGGAATGACATTTGTACAGTTTTATTTTGGAATTCCTCTAGCAATGATTATAATTTGCATGGTTTTTATACCAATATATCATAAACTTAAAGTATATACTGCTTATGAATTTTTAGAACAAAGATTTGATTTAAAAACTAGAACATTAGCAGCAATATTATTTTTAGTTCAAAGAGGACTAGCAGCAGGAATTACTATTTATGCGCCGGCTATAATCTTATCCTCAGTATTAGGTTGGGATTTAAAACTTCTAAACATTGCTATTGGTACTTTAGTTATTATTTATACAGTTAGCGGAGGAACTAAAGCAGTTAGCATAACCCAAAAACAACAAATGTTTGTAATTATGAGTGGAATGTTTGTAGCATTTTTTATAATATTAAATTCTCTTCCAGCTAATATTGATTTTTATAATGCTGTAGATATAGCTGGGTTAGGAGGAAAAATGAAAGTCTTAGATTTTTCTTTTAATTTAAATGAAAGATATACCTTTTGGAGTGGAATTACTGGAGGATTGTTTTTAGCACTTTCTTATTTTGGAACAGATCAAAGTCAAGTTCAAAGATATTTATCAGGAAAATCTATAAAAGAAAGTCAACTTGGATTATTGTTTAATGCTGTTTTTAAAATTCCTATGCAATTTTTTATACTATTTGTTGGAGTTATGGTTTTTGTTTTTTTTGAATTTAATTCTGCTCCAATTCATTTTAATCCTCAAGCAATTGAATATCTGGAAAAAAATGAAAAAAATACTTTCAATGCATTAAATAAAAATTATAATGAACTAAAAAAAAATAAAAGAAAACTTCAGATTGATTTTATTGAAAGAAAGAATAATAAACAATCAACATTGAAAATTGAAAAGAAAATTCTAGAACTTCAAAGTAAAGAAAAAAAACAAAGAAGAGATATAAAAGAAATGATAAGTAAAAGCAACTCTAAAATAGAAACAAATGATAAAGATTATGTATTTATATATTTTATTTTAAATTATTTACCTAAGGGAATAATTGGGCTACTATTGGCTGTTATACTAAGTGCTGCGATGTCTTCAACAGCATCAGAACTAAATGCACTTTCAGCTACAACTGTTATTGATTTGTATAAAAGAAATCTAAAAGAAGTCAAATCAAAAAAACATTACGTAAACGCTTCTAAATGGTTTACATTAATGTGGGGTATTATTGCAATAATATTTGCAAGTTTTGGAACATTATTCGAAAACCTTATTCAATTAGTTAATATTATAGGATCTATATTTTACGGAACTATTTTAGGTATATTTTTAATAGCATTCTTCACTAAGAGAATAAAAGGAAATGATATTTTTTGGGCAGCTTGTATATCCCAAACACTCATATTTATTATATACGCTTTTACAGATATTGGTTACTTGTGGTTAAACTTTATTGGAGCTTTATTAACTACAATACTTTCATATTCTTTGAATTATTTAAATTCAAAAAATAATTAATTATTTAGAATATATTCTACAGTATCACTTAATGATTTAACAGAATCTTTGAGTTTTGTCTCTTTAGCTAAAGCAAGTCCTTTATTTGCTATTTTTAAAGCACCTTCTTTTTCACCAACAGCTAAATAAATCAGAGCTTTTTGTTTTAACATCCAATATGGAGAATCTTTTCTAAGTTCAAAGGATTTATCAATCCAACGCTTAGCCAAATTAATATTTAAATTTTCTTCTAAATAAAAAACTGCTGCTTTATAATAATTTTGAGAGTTTGGATTTTTATCTAAAGTTTTTTTAATTGAGGATATAGTTTTATCTCTAGTTAAGGTATTTATTGTAAAAGAAGCAGCAGTAGATTCCCAAATAAAATCTAGAGTAGCTCCATTATTACTTAAATTATTTATTTGTATAGAAAAAGATTCAACAGCAAAAGGTAATTCATAAGAGCCTGCTGATATTTTTACTACAATCTCTTTATCATCCCAATTTTTGGGTAATCCCCAATTATCATTCTTATTATATAAAATAAGTTCCCATGATTCATAACCAGGGATTGTGTAAATAGCATATTTCCCTTTAGGAACTACTACATCCCCTATCATCACTTTATCACTAAATTCAATAGTAGTGTTTTTATTAGCACCTGTTCTCCAAACTTCATTATAAGGCACTAAATTTCCAAAAATTTGTCTTCCTCTAGTTGATGGTCTTGAATATTCAATTTTAATATCAACAAGTCCAACTTTTTGAATTAATGTTGAAAAGGGACTAGGTTGTGGAGTTTCGATTTGAGTGAAAGAAAAAAAAGGAGCAAACAAAAGAATAATAAATATTTTTTTCATAGTATGTTTTTTAATTATTCAAATTTATAAAATCTATAATAAAAAGGGTTATTTTAGGATTTTTAAAATTAAAAAGTTTGAAATTACATCAACTAAAAAGAAAGCAAAAACTACCAATTTCAATTGAAAAGGCTTGGACATTTTTTAGTAATGCTAATAATCTAAAAGAAATAACTCCAGATGAAATGAATTTTAAAATTTTAAGTGGTGCAGAAAGATCTATTTTTGCTGGACAAATTATTCAATATAAAGTAACACCTTTTATAGGTATTAGAATAAGATGGGTAACAGAAATAACTCACGTGAAAGAAAAAGAATATTTTGTAGACGAACAGAGATATGGTCCATATTCATTATGGCACCATAAACATTTCTTAAAAGAAATTAAAGGAGGAGTAGAAATGGAAGATATAATTGATTATAAAATTCCTTTTGGAATATTTGGGGAATTAGCACATATCTTATTTGTAAAAAATAAGTTGAAAAATATTTTCAAGTACAGGGAATGTAAATTAATAGAACTATTTGGAAAAATTTAATTATGAAATAAAATAAGTGAAAGAAAAAATTTAAATTCTTTTAATTTTAGCTCCTAATGCTAATAATCTTTTATCAATATTTTCATAACCTCTGTCTATTTGTTCAATATTGTGAATTATACTTGTTCCTTTAGCTGATAATGCTGCAATTAATAATGAAATTCCCGCTCTAATATCTGGAGAAACCATTGTAGTTGCTTTTAATTGAGATTTAAAATCATGACCAATCACGTTTGCTCTATGAGGATCACATAAAATTATTTTTGCCCCCATATCTATTAATTTATCAACAAAAAATAATCTGCTTTCAAACATTTTTTGATGTATTAATACACTTCCTTTTGCTTGAGTTGCTACCACTAAAACTACACTCAATAAATCTGGTGTAAAACCTGGCCAAGGGGCATCAGAAATTGTAAGAACTGAACCATCAATATAATTTTGAATTTCATAACCATTTTTATGTTCAGGTATATAAATATCATCTCCTTTCTTTTCCAATTTAATTCCCAATTTCTTAAAAACATCTGGGATTTGACCTAAATTTTCCCAACTTACATTCTTAATAGTAATATTACTTTTTGTCATCGCTGCCATTCCAATCCAACTACCAATTTCAATCATATCAGGAAGAACTTTATGTGAACAACCAACTAATGATTTAATACCTTCAACTATCAGTAAATTAGAACCAATGCCAGAAATATCAGCACCCATACTAACTAACATCTTACACAACTGTTGAATATAAGGTTCGCATGCAGCATTATAAATCCTGGTTTGACCTTCAGCTAATGTTGCTGCCATCAAAATATTTGCAGTACCAGTTACAGAAGCTTGATCCAAAAGTATGTTAGCACCCTTAAGTTTTTTTGATTCAACTCCATAAAAATGTTCTTCTTTATTATATCTAAATGATGCACCTAGCTGAATTAAACCTAAAAAATGAGTGTCTAATCTTCTCCTACCAATCTTATCTCCTCCAGGCTTAGGAATATAACCTTTCCCAAAACGGGTTAATAAAGGTCCAAGAATCATTATAGATCCTCTTAAACTACTTCCTTTGGATTTAAAAGATTTGGATTGTAAATAATCAACATTTATTCTATCTGCCTGGAAAGAGTATGTATTATTTGAAATTTTATTAATCTTTACTCCAAGAAATGACAAAAGGTCAATTAGCTTTATTACATCGATTATCTCAGGAATATTTTCAATTATAACTTCTTTATCAGTTAGTAAAGAAGCGCAAATTACCTGTAATGCTTCATTTTTTGCACCTTGAGGGTGAATTTCTCCATTTAGCTTAATTCCGCCCTCAATTGAAAAAGTACCCATTTGAATAAGTGTTAATTATTATTTCTTTTTTTATAACTACGATATGGTTTTTTATTTTTCGAACTATGCTTTGTAAATTTCTTATTAGTTAACTTAATCAAATTTTGAGAATCTGTAAGTGGCTTGTCTGAAGAATCTACAATAAGTTTGCCATCAGAAAGTTCTGACAAATGCTCATAAATAACGTCATCTTCAACAGTATCCTTATTCCAATTTAAAAAACATTTCTTCATGTGATTTGCAATCACATATATCAATTGCTTTTTCATTTCACCTTCCTCCCATCCAATTGCAACATCAATCATTCTTTTTATATTGTTGCCATAAAACCTATACTTAGGAAAATTTTGAGGATAATTTAATTTATCAGGTCTTTGAGAAAAAATTTCTTTTGAAGGTAATGGAAATGGAGAATCAACATCTAACTTAAAATCAGACATAATAAAAAGTTGATCCCAAAGTTTATGTTGAAAATCAGGAACATCTCTTAAATGAGGATTTAGATTACCCATTACTCCAATAATTGCCTTCGCCATTTTATTTCTCTCCTCTTTATTAACACAAGCTAAAGCTTGATCAATCATTTTATGAAGATGTCTACCATATTCTGGAATTATAAGCTTAGTTCTTTCGGTATTATATTCTAAATTTTCTATCAAAATTTGGGTGATTTAATTAGTAAGAATTTACAAATTTAATAAATTATTAATCATAAAGATATTATTCCTTCTATTTCAGAGGCTAATTTATATTTTTTTATCACTTCATTAGCTGATTTCATCATTGCAATTATTGTTATACTAGTAAAATTCTTTGAGGAAGAATAATTTGAAGAAATATTAGCATCAATATCATTAAAAATATTTTTAAGATTAGCAATATTTAATGAATTCGATTTTAAAATAAATTTGAATTTATAAACTGAAGGCCAATCTGAAGATAAAGAAAGTTGTTTCTCTAGTCTTTTATAAAAATCATTATTATCATTTAACATTATTTCAAATATATATAAATAAAGATTTATTAATTGATAAATTTGCTTGAAATGAATAATAGCAAAAAAATTTTAATTACAGGTGGCCCAGGGTCAGGAAAAACTAGTTTAATTAATGAGTTAGAAAACAGAAAATTTAATTGTGAAAAAGAGATTGTTAGGTCATTAACTCTTGAAGGTAAAAAAGATGGAAACGACCAACTTTTCCTTAAAGAACCATTAAATTTTTCTAAAGCATTATTAGATCTAAGAATCATTCAGTTTAATAAAAAACAAGTTGTACCTATCACATTTTTTGATAGAGGAGTTCATGAAACTTTAGCTTATTTGAATTTTATAAAAACTAAATATGATAATGATTTTCTAGAAAAATGTAAAAAAATCAAATATGACATGGTGTTTATACTTCCTCCGTGGAAACAGATATATAAACAAGATGAATGCCGATACGAAACTTTTGAAGAATCTATAAAGATTTATCAAGAAATAGTAGAAATTTATCATTTCTTTAAAATGAAGACAATAATTTTAGAAAAGGATTCAGTAGATAATAGAATTAAAAAGATATTGAGCTACTTGTAAAAAATGTTTCAAAATGAATAATTTAAAAATAATATTTATGGGAACATCTGATTTCGCTGTTAAAAGCCTTGATAATCTATTATTAAATAATTTTGATGTTAAAGCAGTAGTTACAGCACCAGATAGAAAATCAGGAAGAGGAAATAAAATCAATTATTCAGATATAAAAAAATATAGTTTAAATAAAAATTTAAAATTATTACAACCTGAAAATTTAAAGCAAACTGATTTTATAAAGGAAATAAAATCCTTTAATGCAGATATTTTTATTGTAGTTGCATTTAGAATGTTACCAAAAATAGTATGGGAAATTCCTAAGAAAGGAACAATAAATTTACACGCATCCTTATTACCACAATTAAGAGGTGCAGCACCAATTCATTGGGCTATTATAAATGGATTTAAAAAGACAGGTGTTACAACATTTTTTATTAATGGAAAAATTGACTTTGGAGATATAATTGAACAAAAAGAAGTAGAAATTGGAGATTTTGAAAATACTGGAAGCTTATATGAAAAATTAAAAATTACTGGTAGTTTATTAATATTATCAACCTTAAAATTAATATCAAAAAATAATTTAAAAATAATTAAGCAAAGTAATTCATTAAATCTTGTCAAAGCTCCTAAATTAAATAAAGAGAATACAAAAATAGATTGGAATAAATCAGGGTTTGAAATTTTTAATTTTATTAGGGGATTATCTCCTTTTCCATCAGCATGGACAAAGGATGAAAAAAACAATAAAATTATAAAGCTATTTAATGTAATTTTTCATAAAGAAACCAAAACACAACATTTAAATGGGTTAATCTCTATAAAAAATAATATGTTAAAAATTCTTTTAAAAGATGGATATTTAGAAGTCTTAGAAATCCAAATTGAAGGTAAAAAAAGAATGTCTGGAAAAGAATTTATAAATGGATATCTAGATTATGATTCAATCAGACTTTTATAATTATGTTAAACAGTTTAAATTAAAAAATTGTTAAAAAAAGGTAGCCTTTTAATTGCTGAACCGACTGGTCTATCAGATTTCAATTTTAACAGATCAGTAATACTCCTTGTAGAACACAATGAATCCGGGTCAGTTGGATTTATTTTAAATAAAAAACTTAACTATTCTTCTACAGATTTAATTCCAGACTTAAAATATAAATTTCCCATTTATGATGGAGGTCCAGTACAGACTGAAAATTTATATTTTATTCATAATCAACCTAAGCTAATTCCAAATAGCCTAAAAATTTCAAAAGAAATATTCTGGGGAGGTGACTTTAATACAGTTTTAGAATTAATTAATACTAAAAGAATAAAGTTAGGAGAAATAAAATTCTTTTTAGGTTATTCAGGATGGGATAAGAATCAATTAGAAAATGAAATTTCTATTTCATCTTGGGTTGTAGAACAAGAAAACAGAAATCCTAATTTATTGCTTAAAAGTTGTGACAACATTTGGAAAGAAAAACTATTAGAATTAGGAGGAAAGTACCTAATTTGGTCTAATTCACCAGAAAATCCAAGTAATAATTAAGAAATAGAAAATTGTTTATTCAAATAATTTATAATAGTAATAGCAACTTTATTTGAAAATTTTTTTCTTCTATATTCCGTTACAGGTATTATTCCAGAAATTGAATTTGAGACCCATATTTCATCAGAAGAAATTAATTCATAAGGAGAAAAATTTTTTTCCTCAATCTCTAAATTTGTCAATTTATTGATTAATTCTATAATCTTATTTCTCATAACACCATTTAAGCATCCAGAAGATATAGTTGGAGTTATTACTTGACTATCTTTTACTATAAAAATATTACCATTTAAAAATTCAGAAACAACCTTTTGATCATTTAATAATATACAATTGTCTAAATCATTTTCTTTAGCATAAATACTACCAATAACATTTACAACTCTATTATTCGTTTTTAAATTAGAAATTAAGTTAGATTGAATTTGGTAATCTTTAAAGAGATCTACTTTATAAGAGTTTAAATTAACATTAAATAATTTTTGATCTGTTTGTTGAGAATTAATGACAAAGATTGGATCATTATAATCTGGAAGATATAGTCCTCCTTCTCTTCTAAAAATTGTTAATCTAACTCTTCCAGTGAAAAAAGAATCTATTTTTAAGTTGGTTTTTTGTATTTCCTCTTCAAAAAAATCAGGAGTATATAAACCAGGTATTTCAATTCTAAGAATTCTCATTGAAGACATAAGCCTTAAATAATGTTCCTCCCAGTATATAATCTTATTATCTACAACTTTAATTGTCTCAAAAACAGAATCTCCAAAAAGAAATCCTCTGTTATTAAAGTGATCTAAAGATTGATCTTTGAAATTTCCGTTATAA
>PVBE012060336.1_pt1 | contig 30848 bp, 37 predicted proteins | sample 1631181 | NCBI WGS metagenome assembly PVBE01 (sample SAMN08397723, study PRJNA350692) | Marine metagenome, whole genome shotgun sequencing project. | isolation source: water | place: Pacific Ocean | collected 2012-04
CTCCCTTGCTGTCAGACACCATTCGCAGCAACTGGTCGACCAGGTCCTCACTGAGGTGATAGCCGTCCTCAGCCTTGCCCGGTGGCTCGATCGGGTGGTTGTCACAGACCAGTTGGGGATGGAACTGATCGGTTTCACCCTCGAGAAATCCGTAGAACCGGTCAAATCCGCGCCCCAGCGGCCACTGCTCGAACGGCCCGGCTGCCGAACACTGTTCCATGGGGGCTAGGTGCCACTTCCCGGTGCAGAAGGTCGCGTAACCCTCAGCCTGGAGTACCTCGGCGACCGTGGCAGCGTGGTTCGAGATGTGGCCCAACTGGTGGGGAAATCCGGTCTGGAAGTTGGACACTGCGCGCATACCGACCGCATGCTGCGACCGGCCGGTGAGCAGCGAGGCCCGGGTCGGCGAACAGAGCGGAGTTACGTGGAAGTTCGTGAACTGAAGACCGTTAGCCGCCAACTCGTCAATGTGTGGAGTATCGATTTCTGACCCGTAGCAACCGAGTTGGGCGAACCCTGTGTCGTCCAGCAGCACAACGACCACGTTGGGTGAGTCATCTGCAGGGTGTACCGGTTCCTCAAACCAGGGTTCTGATTCGGCAAACGTTCGACCGATGTGGCCATGGAAGGTTCCTGTTGGCAGATCCGGCTTTGACACAGTGTCCTCCCTCAAGATGCAATCTATCTTATGAGAGTCTAACTATCAATATCTGATTGGAGTGCTAGACTCAGTGTCTGCAAGGAGGAGACGGGGCGAAAATGCCACCGCAATCGCTGATGACCCAGACCGCTTTGAGCAACGAGACCATCGACGGCCGCCGGGCCCGGCGGGAACGCGGCCGCCTTGCCGTGTCCGACGCAGTGATCGACCTTGTGGGCGAAGGGAATACGGACCCGACATCCGAACAGGTAGCGGAGCGAGCAGGAGTCTCGGTCGCCTCCCTGTTCCGCTATTTCGAAACGCTCGAAGAGCTCAGGCAGGAGACGCTTCGTCGATACTTCAAGCGCTACGACCACCTTTTGCAGCTACCGGACATCGCCGAAAGCACTCTCGAACATCGCACTCAGGTTCTAGTTAACCGCCGGGCAAAGTTGTATGAAACGACCGGACCGATGTGCCGCCAGGCCCGGAGAAGAGCTCCAGAGTTTCCAGATGTTGACGAAGGGTTGCGTTCCGTCCGGTCGATGCAGGCAGATCAGATTCGCCAATGCTTCGCCCACGAACTGGAGGCCTTGAATCCCTCTGCCCGTGACGACCTCGTAGCAACCATCAGCACCTTGACCTCTTTTGAGTCTTGGGACCAGATCGTGCACGACCACAACCGCACACCTCAACAGGTCCGGCGGACATGGACGACCGCCCTGCACCGACTCCTCCAACCACTCGGATCTTCCAACACCGGAAGCGCAACCGAGATGGTGCATCAGTGAAGGGCGGTGAACGGTGAAGGCGAAGAATCTGATCGGAGTCATCCCGAGACTCCTCATTGCCCCACTCCTAATCCGCCGGCGTCCAGACGAACCTCCAGCAGGGCGTGAGCACTTCGAACCAACACCCCTTTCGGCGTCCCCGGCTGAAACGACCATCAGGGCGGTGGACATTCCCGTCGCGCATACTCCTTCTGGTGGGTACCGGGACTTCCCACAACCGGTTCTCGCAGGGTGCGACGAGCCGATCACACCAGAAGCGCCCGATCTTCGAGGCGTCTGGCAGGTCCACAAAGGCCCGCTAAAGGGACACATCGAACGCGTCGAACAGGCTGGAAACCGGGTCGTCATCACCGCTGGCGGAATCATCCATGACATGTACGCGGACGGCACCCTCGAAGGTGGGGTCAACGACGTACACGCGAACAAAACCAGCCGCATCTCCGTTGCGGCTCGATTCGAAGACGGCCGCCTGAACCTGTACCCCGGAAACCGCAGAGTCGCGCTCGTCACGCGTTACCGAAATGGGGACGAAATGGTGTGGCGCTATGGGCCTTGGAAGAATCGACTCCGGCGCCTCGAGCCCATTGAAGAGACCGACCAGTGCTAACAACTGCATCTCTTGGAGGAATCGGAGGGCGTCTCTCAGCCCGACCTAAGCCATTGGGAAAAGAAGTTGAGTAGATCATTGCGAACTCCACTGTGCGAAAGGTTGGGGATCGACTTTCCAATCTTCTCGGCCGGAATGGGACCGATCGCCGGACCCGAACTCGTGGCGGCGGTATCCAACGCAGGTGGGCTTGGAGTGCTTGGTTGCACCTCGATGGCCCCGGAACAGGTACGGACCGTCATCCGCCGCACCCGAGAACTGACCGATCGACCGTTCGGCGTCGACCTCATCTTGCCGGCCCGTATCGAACAGGACGGAACGAAGATCTCAGATGTTGCTGAGCGGATTCCCATTGAGCACCGCGAGACGGCGGCCCGTATTGCCACCGAACTGGGTGTCGAGCAGCCAGGTGGAAGTGCCAATCGTGGAACCGGTAGAAACGCGTTGGGGACCGATGCCGAGGCCCAAGTCCAGGTCATCTTGGAGGAAGGGGTCCCGGTATTCGTCGGTGCCCTCGGCTCACCAGGTTTTGTAGTGGACCGCTTCCACGAAGCCGGAGCAGTGGTGATGTCGGTGGTCGGCAACACGAAACAGGCTGTCAGCGTCGTAAAGGACGGTGCCGACGTCGTCATCGCACAAGGCACGGAAGGTGGTGGCCATACCGGACACGTCGGCACTCTCGCCCTTCTTCCCCAGGTGCTCGATGCTGTCGAAGTTCCCGTCGTTGCCGCTGGCGGGATCGGTGATGGTCGCGGCCTGGCGGCTGCCCTTGTCATGGGTTGTGAAGCCGTGTGGGTAGGAACTCGCTTCCTAGCTACCGAAGAGGCAGGCATCGCTGGTTGGCAGAAGGACGGCCTGGTGGACGCCGCCGACCAGTCGCCAGTTATCAGTCGCGCCTACACGGGCAAGCGATTCCGTCTTCTCCCAAACCAGTGGACCAAAGCCTGGGAGGCTGCCGACCTTGACCCACTTCCCATGCCGTTGCAACCGGTCCTCACCGAGTTGACCCTCGGGCCTTGGGCAACTGACCGCGGTGGCAAGGAAGGAATCTCTATGAACGGTGCCGGTAACATCGTTGGCCTCGTCAGGGACGTGGTGCCAGCAGCTGAGGTCGTACACCAGATGATCGCCGATGCCACTGCCCGCCTTGATGGTTTTAGGCCACCCGCCGCCTGAACACCCACCTGTACCCTGACAACCGGTGGTCGACCGCGTTTCACACCGGGTTTCGCACCGCCGCCGGGTCGCTAGCTCATCGGGTAGAGCAGGGGACTTTTAATCCCAAGGTGCCGGGTTCGAGCCCCGGGCGACCCACTAGTCAACCCCCATCATGGACGCTGCCTGCCAACGTGCACGGGTTGACGTTCCGCAGGGCAAGCACCCGTTCGACGGCCTCGTCCAACCAGCGTTCGTCCAACGAACCGTCGTCAAGGGCGGACAACAGACCCCACGCGACGGGCACCACGTTGGCCAGGCCACCGATAATCAGTAGGTCTGCGCCAGCAATGAGGGCGAGGCGGGCCGCGGTGGCCACGTCGACCAGGTCGGCGACAGCTCCCATGGCCAGATCGTCAGTAACCACCACCCCATCGAAGGCCAGATCGCCCCGCAGCACGCCGGTGATGGCGGACGGTGAGAGGGTGGCCGGCACCCCGTCAGTCAGGCCGGGCACCACCAGATGGCCGACCATGACCGCCGCACCGTCTGGAACCAGGGCAAACGGGAGCAGGTCGACCTCCCACAGGTCCTCGAGCGCCGGCGTGGTGGTCAACTCGTCGTGACTGTCGGCGTTGGCCCGACCGTGGCCTGGGAAGTGCTTAACCACCGGCACGAGGCCGCCGGCCAGCACCCCTTCGGCAAAGGCAATGCCGTGGGTGGATACCACCTCAGGGTCATCAGAGAACGACCGGTCGCCAATGCCTGGTGCGGCGCCCACGTCGAGCACCGGGGCGAGGTTCACCGTGACTCCCAAGGCACGCAGTGCCTCTGCCCGGTCCCTTGCCAACGCACGCACCTCGTCAACGGGAAGAGCCCCCATGGCGGCAGCCGAGGGCATCGACCCGAGCACGGACTCGAACCGCTGAACCCGACCACCTTCCTCGTCAACGGCCACCACTACCGGCCCGGTAGCCGATGCAGCCTGCACAGCGGCCACCGCAGCCGAGAAGCCGTCTCCCACCGGACCTGCCATCACCACTCCGGCCACCAGACCTCGCCCAGCGAGATCGACCACCACCGGGAGTTCAGCCTGGGAAGCGATGGGCAGGAGCACCTGACCGATCCGGAGTCCGACGGGCAGACCGCCCACGCACTCGGCTGCGGTGGGGCCCGCCGGAAGAGTCGTCGACGTGGTCGTCGCGATAGTCGACGGCGGCGTGGTCGGAGGGGTAACGACGGTGGTCGTGGGGACGGTGACCGACACGACCAACGTGGTTGTCACCGACACCGAGGTAGTCGAGGGCGGAGCCACCTCCGGCGCGGTGGTCGAGGGCGGAGCCACCTCCGACGAGGTACCACAGCCTCCCGCTATCAACGCCAACATCAGGGCCAGCGACACCAGCGGCATCCTCGGCAGGCAATCAACTCCCAAGCCGTGTCGCATCCGGCCAGTGGACCATAGATCCGACCCGGCCGGGCCGCGGGTGTGAGCTGACGGGTCCGACCGTCCAATGGCCGGCCTCCCGCCTAGCGTGGGGTCATGCGCACTCTGGTGGTGATGCTGCTCGCTGGAATCACCGTCATGGCTGTCCTCTTCTTCGGCCTCGGCGGAAACCCGACCGACGAGATCGTCATCCTGCCGGTTGCCTCGACCACGCTGGCCCCGGCGACAACCCCAACAACTGACGCCGCCAACATGTCCGACAGCGACACCCTGATCGCCGTTACCACCACCGTCGGAATGGTCGAGGCGACCCTGCCCACCGAGCCGATGGGCACGCTGGCTCCGGTCGAGGGTCTGGGCGTGCCCACTCTGAACGCCGCCTCGTCGGTGAGCACCGTGGGCATCGACCGGGTCATGTTCGGCATGACACTCCACGACGCTCAGGTGGCAGCCGGTAGCCAGTTCACCCCCATCACCCCGGTGGGCCACTGCTTTCTCGTCGTTCCAGAAGCCGGCCAGGCCGGACTCACGTTCTGGGTGGTGGCCGGCACCGTCGAGCGGGTCGACGTCGACACCCGCACCATCACCACCCGCTCAGGCGCCGGCATCGGCGATACCGAGGAACGCATCCGGGAACTGTTCGGTGAACGCATCCACACCACCGCCCTCCCCGACGGTTCGGGGAACCTGCTGGCCTACGTCCCCAAGGACGTGGCCGACGCCACCTACCGGGTGATGTTCTTGTCCAACGGCCTCCAGATCACGCGGGTCTGGGCCGGCCGTCTCCCGTGGGCCGAAGAAATCGGCGGCTGCCCCGGCTGAGCCCCCCTTTCGCTGCCGGTCAGTACCCCTCGGGTAGGTCATGGATGTACTCCCCACAACTCACGAACACCGCGCCGTACCCGAGTCGTTCCCCTACCCCGGATTCCAGGTCAAGGCCGCGGATCCATTCGATGGCCCCTGCGCTGATGGTTCCGTCATGAACGAACACCTCGAGCGGCCCATCCAATGACGCTTCGTAGCGCACCGAACCACCGATGGTGAGGCCCACGTACGGCTGACCGAGGAACCCTTGGATTAGGGCCTCTACCGGTTGGCCGCTATCCGGGTGTTGGCCCACCCCGATGGCTACCACGTCACCAGCCCCCGGCGAGTAACAGGAGAACTCGAGGTCCAGCGTCAGGTCACCGACCTGGATCCAACCGTTGGTCGCTACATCGGACGCCGTTGTCGTTGTCGACGCCGACGCCGTTGTGGACCCCGGGGGACCTTCACCCAGACCATCACCGCCACACGCGGCACAAGCCAGAAACACGACCAACACCATCGACGAAACCCGCCTCATCGCGTCTCCCTCCGACGTGGGGTCAACAACTCGACCAAACGGTCGTCATGGCACCGGACCTCCACACCTGCGGGCACGTCGCCCACCAGCACCACGCCCTCGTCGTCGTCCACCACCAGAGCGACTTCCGCCCATCGCTGAGAAACCAATCGATGAAACGCCACCACGTCGACAGACGTCCAACGCGCGTCTACCCCTTGAAATGCCTCGGCTAGATCACCCGGCACTACCAGATCCATCGAACCGAGGTCAGGTCGGCTCCCCGGAGCCGACCACCGGCCAACCTCCTCCCACGAACCCGGTCGATCTGGAGCCGCAAGACGGAGCCCGGCAGCCCGCAAGCGCCGAACCAGGTCCCGCCCACGGACCGCCTCGGCGCCCAAGGCAAGGGCCCGCTCACGCACGTCGGTGGGGATGTCGTAATGGTCGCCTTGGAAAGCCATACGCCGCAGGCCCAGACGACGGGCGAACGCGTGTAGCTCGGCGACGCTCTCGTCGCTCACCAGGTGCGCCCATCGGGCGCCCCGCCAAGGCCACACGGCCTCATCGACCAGCACGGTCATACCGACGATGTTGCCCGACCTGCAGCCCTCGCCGCCACCTTCGCCGTCGATCAGACCGACACCGCGCCCGCGCCAATGAGATGGGAGACTCGCCCCATGGCGCGCAGTTCTCAGCGGGACGATCTCGAGGCAGTGACCCTTCGCCTTCCCGCGTCTCGACCGGTCGGTGATCTGCCGCGGGTTGGCTTGGCCTCCCTGTTGCGGATCCACCGGATCGAACCGTCCGAGATCGGCGACCTGGCCTCGTCGCTCCAAGAAATGGCCGCCGAGATGACCGGCGCGGGCTCCGACGTAGTGATCGACTACCGGGTGTCAGCCTCCGAGGTGGCCATCGACCTCACTGGCGACGGCCGCACCCTTCGAATCAGCGCGCCGCGTTCCTAGATTCTCGACGCACCACAGCCCACGTGGCTTCACCTACGGTCGAGGTGACGGCCCGCCACGACGATCCGGTGGCCGATTCGAGCGACGCCACCACTGCCTCACATGACAGGTGGATCGGCGTCTCCGGTCCCCGGCTATTCACCCAGACCACGAAACCGTCGTCAGCTAGGCACCGGTCGACCTCAGCGGCGAACAGGAACATGTTCTGCAGGATCAGGACGTCGACGATGCTGTCGGCCAAAGGCAGAGCTGAACCATCGGCGCACATCAGCGGTGGCGCTCCGTCCACCGCGTGGCTGAGCATCCCCCACGAAAGGTCAGCCGCCACGTAGCAATCGAACCGATCCCGCAGGTCACGTGCCGATATGCACGTCCCGGCACCCAGCTCGAGCACCGTCCGCCCGGCCACCGCTCCCCGGTCCAGGGCATCCAGTAACGGCGCGTTGCGACTCGGATGGTCACGGGTCGCCGTCCAGTCCGGGGCCAGTGAGTCAAACAACGTCCGGACCTCACCGACCAGCGAGCCGTCCCATGTACCCGCTCCAACACCGGCTCCGGCCACCAGCTCGGTGACCTCGCGCATCCGGTGGTTGACCACTGTTCCCCGGGTGCCCTCGTCGACCCCGTCAAGGCCAGGCAGCTCCTCGATCATGCCCACGTACCGGACCGTTGGATTCAGCGGCCGGTCGACCCGAAGCCGCCCTCGCCCCGTTCAGATGGAGGGAGCTCGTCGACCTCGGCGAATCGGCATTCCTCGACCCGCTGGATCACCAGTTGGGCGATGCGTTCGCCGCGAACCACTTCAAAGGGATCGGCGGGATCGGTGTTGACGAGCAGGACCTTCAGCTCCCCCCGGTAGCCCGAGTCGATGAGGCCCGGCGTGTTCAGACAGGTCACGCCGTGTTTCAGCGCCAGACCGCTGCGGGGCTGAACGAACCCGGCGTACCCCCAAGGGATGGCGATGGCCGCGCCGGTGGACACCAGGGCGCGACCCCCGCCGGGCGCCAACGTGACGTCCTCGGCGGCCACCAGATCCGCTCCAGCGTCACCCTCGCGGGCATAGGTCGGAAGGGGCAGGTCATCGACCAGTCGAAGCAGGGGAATCTTGAGCACGGCGGCGACCCTAGCCCCCGACCCCAGCCCACTCACCGGCTGGTCCCGGGCTGGCGCCGGACTGAGGCAAGGCACGACGACCTAGGATCGGCGCCGTGCTGGCATGGATGGACCTCGAGATGACCGGACTGGATCTCGAGTCCGACGTAATCGTCGAGATCGCGACCCTGGTCACCGACGACGACCTCACCATCGTGGCCGAGGGCCCGGACCTGGTGGTCCACCAGCCACCCGAGGTTCTGGACCGCATGGGCGACTTCGTGAGGACCATGCACACCAAGAGCGGCCTGCTGGACGCCATTACCGCCTCGTCAACCACGTTGGCCGAAGCTGGCGATGCCACGATGGCCTTCCTCAAGCAACATATTCCCGAAGCCCAAACCGTGCCGCTGTGCGGCAACTCGATCGGTACCGACCGACGCTTCCTACTCCGTTGGCTTCCCGAGATCGAGGAGTTCCTGCACTACCGGTCGGTCGACGTGTCGACTGTCAAGGAACTAGCCCGGCGCTGGCACCCGGAGGCCGTCAAGTCGGCACCCGAGAAGGCCGGCGGCCACCGGGCCATGGACGACATCCGGGAATCGGTGGCCGAACTGCGCCACTACCGAGCGGCGCTCTTTCCCTCCTCGCCCGACGCCTGAACTCGTCCGGCGCCCATTGCTGGCCCAGCGCCGCTTGGGCCCGTTCAGAGGCCCCCTCCTATGGTGACGCCGTGACCGACCCCTCCTGTTCCCATACCGATCAGCCACCAGATCGGCCGGTCCGACAGGAGCAGGAACCAGCCTCGACCGAGGTCACCGAACTGGCCTCCGGGCTATACCGGCTTCAGCTCCCTATCTCGATGCCCGGCCTCGGCCACGTCAACTGTTACGCGCTTGAGGACACCGACGGATTCACCCTGGTGGACCCCGGCCTGCCCAGCCTCGAGTCGTGGAACGCCCTCGGCCACCTTCTGGCTCAGCTGGGCACCGACCACAGTCGGGTCCACACCGCGGTGGTCACCCACAGTCACCCCGATCACTTCGGCGGTGTACACCGTCTCCGCGATGACCACGGCACCCGGGTCCTTACCCACGCCGACTTCCGATCGGTGTGGATGGACATGGCGATCGACGAGGAGATGGACTCCGGCGACCTGGATCTGGCCGACGACGAGGACCTCGAACGGGTCCGATCCATGATGAGCCGCCCCACCCCATGGGGCGCTACCCGATCCGCACCACCGGCCACTGAACTTCGCAAGTGGTCGGAGATGGACGTGACCGGTGGATCGAAGTCATGGCGTGTCCCCGAGCCGTCCGACACGGTGGTCGACGGCGAGGAGGTCTTGCTCGGCGGGCGAACCTGGCTGGCCGTCCACACCCCGGGCCACACGCACGACCACCTCTGCCTCTACGACCCGGCCGACGGGATCCTGCTCTCGGGAGACCACGTACTACCTACCATCACCCCCCACATCAACGGCATCGGCCCAATGGACGATCCGTTGGCCACCTTCTTCCGCTCGTTGGAACGGATGAAGGAGCTCCCCGGGCTGGAGCACGTCCTACCGGCGCACGGTCACCCGTTCACCAACGTGGCCGAGAGGGTGGACCACATCATCGACCACCACGGGGAACGTCTCGACGTCATCCGTGAGGCCGGCGAAGACATGGGATCAGGCACCGTGGAAGCCTTCATGCAACGACTCTTCAAGGAGCGTTCGTGGGGCGACATGGCGGCTAGCGAGACCTACGCCCACCTCGAGCACCTGCGAATCCTGGGCCAGGCGACCCGGGACGAAGTCGCAGGTCAGACAATGTATTCGACCAGCTGATTTAATCATTTGACCGAGGTAACCCCGGTCGACTCGGATGGAGACCGGTCAGACGCCTCTATCGTGGATGTCTGACCGGGTGGCAACCGCCGCCCATCTACCCAGCCACAGGACAGTTTCCATGTACGAGCTTCACTGCCACCGCCACGGCCTTTCGACCGGCGTGCACGTGTCCTCGTCGCGCCTGCATACGGCTCATCACTCGGTGAAGCCGAGTATTTCGTGGCATGTCGATTCCTCGACGTTCATGAACACCTATCGGACCACCGGTTTCACCAAGACCGGCCAGCGGCCCCGGGGAGCGAACAGCTGATCAGCTGAACGCAGATCCACCCCCCGAGGCCGCCGGAGAAATCCGGCGGCCTTCTTCGTTTTTCAAACCGGTTTTCAAATCCAACTCCCCCAAGACCAGCGACCCAGAGAGCAGCGAGACCATGCAAGAAACACTGATCTACGAACGAGAGACCTGGCGCCAACAGGCCGCCTGTGAACGCCTCGGCGTCCCCACCGCGGTCTTCTTCAGCGACGACATCGGGGACATCGTGCAGGCCAAGAACATCTGCGCCGAATGCCCGGTGCTCGAGTCGTGCCTCGAAGGCGCCATCCGCCGCCGAGAGCCATGGGGCGTGTGGGGCGGACAGCTGTTTCGTAACGGCCACATCCTGGCCACCAAGCGTCGCCGGGGTCGCCCCTCCAATGTGCCGCGCCCCGAGGAGCAGCTGCCCGTCGTGCCCATCCCGTTGCGCATCCAGCAGGAGCTGCTCTCGGCTTGACGCGGCCACCACAAAACAGGTCCCGCACCCGGCCGGTTCCCCCTCCTCCGGCCGGGTGCCGGCCCACCAGAACGCCAGACCACGGACCGGGGTGACGCTTCGGCGAGCCCCGGTCCGTGTGGCAACCATGATTCCGCCACAGCATGTTCGCTCCACGGTGGGCCGGTACCGTCGACGTTCGTGCCTCGTATCCCTGTCGGTCTGCTCCTCATGGGGCTGTTCCTCGTGGGGCTGTCGGCGTCCACCGTCAGCTGTGCTGAGGACCCTACGACTGTCGTCGACGTGACCTCGATGCCCTTCGAACTCTGGACCGGGGAGACCACCACGCTGGACGACCTGACCGACAGCGACGATCGACCCGTCGTGGTGAACCTTTGGGCCACGTGGTGTACACCGTGCCTCAAGGAGATGCCCGTCCTGCAGACCGCCCACGAGAGGGGTTCTGGGCAGGTCCGGTTCATAGGCATCAACGTCAGCGACTCACCCACCCGGGCGGCCCAGCGGGCCGACGAACTCGAGATCACCTACCTTCAGGGTCGTGATCCCGATGGAGAGTTCTCCGCAGCCCTCAGCACCGTCGGCCTGCCGGTGACCGCCTTCGTAGACCGAGGGGGCGATCTGGTCTATGTCCACCATGGGTCGCTTGATGCCGACGAACTGGCCGAAGCCATCAGGGAGTATCTGGAGCCGACCCGATGATCCCCGTCCGGTAATCCCCCTCCCATGATCGACGTCTCCCTTGCCCTGCCGTTCACTCTGGGCATCGTCACGGCCATCAACCCGTGCGGCTTCGCCATGCTCCCCACCTGGCTCGGCTACTTCCTGGGCAGCGATACGGCGGACGGTGAGGCCCGCCCTGAACAGGTCCTACGGGGATTGTCGGTCAGCCTCATCTTGACGGCGGCTTTCGTGCTGGTGTTCGGCGCCCTCGGCCTGGCCGTGAACACGGTGGTCTCCGAGGAGGCCATTGCCACCAAGACCCCGTGGGTCACAGTCATCCTCGGCGCGGCGTTTGTCCCCTACGGCCTGTTCATGCTGACCGGCCGGCAACTCCGGATCCCCTTCTTCAAACCCGGCCGCGGCCCGTCGACCACCGAACTGTGGTCAGTCCTTGGGTTCGGCGTGTCGTACGCCGTGGTTTCTATCGGCTGCTCGGCCCCCATCTTCCTATTGCACGTGGCCGGGAGCTTCGGACGGGACGGCATCGTCGACGGGATCGCCGTCTACCTGGCGTTCGCCGCCGGCATGGCCGCCGTAGTCACCTCGCTCACCCTCTCGTTGGCCGTGGCCCGAGGCGGTCTGGCCCGTCACCTCCGGCGTCTGCTCCCCCACTTCGATCGGATCGGTGCCGTGGCCCTCATGCTGGGCGGCGCCTACCTGGTCGTCTACGGCGTCTACGAGATCCGCATCCTGCGGGACGCGCGGGCCCCGTCCAATCCGATCGTGGACTCGGTGACCGACCTCCAGTCGCACCTCACCAACTGGGCGGCCAATGTGGGTGGCCCGCGCCTGGGCCTCGCTCTCTGGTTGGTGGTGGCCACACTGGTGGTCTGGGGTCTCGGGCCGGCACTATCGACCCGACCCCGCCGCTGGCTCTGGATGGTGGCCGGTGGCGCCTGGGGTGTGGCCGAGGGACTGGTTCACCGGGGTGATCTGCTTGTCATCCCGGTCGGCCGACTGATCGGTGACTGGCCGGCACGCATTGGCAACTGGATCGACGACCCGATGCGATGGGCCACCCCACTCGAGGCACTGCTTACCATTGCCGTCCTACTGGTCGTGTGGGCGTCGGCTCACGGGGCAATGAGCGACCGGCGTCGGTGAACCGACCCATCCGGTCGACGATGGTCGACGACCGAACGCCGGGACGGGTTGAACCCATCGAGAACCTGACCGACCTTCTGGCCCTGCCCGGGGTGGTCGAGGAGTTCCACCTCCGGTCGACAACCGGCGTGTGCGCCCTCCACGGTGGGGGCCTGGAACGGGCCACCGAAGTGGTGGCCCGAGAGGTGGCGAACCGGATCGACGGTTCGCTTTACGCAGTGGTCCAGCCCGATGGCTGTCGACGCCACCTCCCGTCCACCCGCTTCGTGCCCGGGGTGTCGTCGAGCCTGGACGCGTTCCTTGGTCGGGTGGACACCGTGTTGTCGATTCACGGTTACGGCCGACACGACGACTTCTGGGCCGTACTGGTCGGTGGAGCCGACCGTACGGCGGCCCATCATGTGGCTGGCCATCTCCGGGGGGTTCTGCCCGAGGAGTACCGGGTGGTCGACGACGTGGAGGCCATGCCTCGGTCGCTCCGCGGCCTGCACCCCGACAACCCCGTGAACCGGGTGGACGGTGGCGGCGTCCAGGTCGAGTTACCACCCAGCATCCGGTGGAACCGCGACCACCGGGACTGGTCGGATCGGGACGGTACGCCCCGGGCCGAACATCTCGACCTCCTCATCGACGGCCTGGTGGCCGCCCTGGAGGATCCCGACCGACCCGATCGGACCATCGGGCAGGCCCGCTGAACTGTTGGCCCTACGGCGCTCGGCGTTCCACCACCCAGGACGCACCGTCGAGGCGGTACCGCAGGCGATCATGGAGCCGGTCTGGTCGGCCCTGCCAGAACTCGATCGAGTGGGGCCTGACTCGGTAGCCACCCCAGTGGTCGGGCCGTTCGACGGGCTGGTCGGCCCAGCGCTGCTCGGCCTCGACGAAGGCGCGTTCGAGTGTGGCTCGGTCGGGCACCACGACGCTCTGGTCCGACGCCCACGCCCCGAGCTGACTCCCTCGTGGTCGGGAGATCCAGTAGCCGTCGGACTCCTCGTCGTTGAGGCGCTCGGCGGTGCCCATTACCCGGACCTGACGGCGCAACTCAGTCCAACTGAAGGTAAGGGCGGCCCGACCTGACCTGTCCATCTCGGCGGCCTTGTCGCTGGTGTAGTTGGTGAACAATACGAAGCCCTCGGCGTCGATTCGCTTGAGGAGCACGTTGCGGGCCGATGGCCACCCATCGGCGGTCACCGTGGAGAGCTCCATGGCGTTGGGTTCCCAGTAGCCGGCTGCCTCGACTTCGCCGAACCATCGTTGGAACTGGATGAAAGGATCGCCTGCCAGGTCGGCCAGGTCGAAGCCCGCCGACTCGTAGGCCTCCCGTACCCCACTCAAGTCCATCCCGCCAGTCAACCAGCCGACGCCTCGTACCAGCACACCCGCTGCACCCCAGCTGCGAGAGTGGCGCGAAACCCCCACGCCCTCCAAATAATGGGTCCTGGCTTCACCGAGGTGAGACTCCGAACGCGATCCAGACAAATCGGGAACGCGCCCCGTGCTCTAGGTCCCCACCAGAGATGTGGGTGAAAAGTGTCCGTGCTCGGACAACGACCTAGTAGTCACCAGGTTCGTAAAGGACCACCTCTACTCCACCCGGTAGCACCATCACGATGACGAGTCCCCACCCCTTATCGACTGGAGCGCCCCGGAACCCGACTCCCTTCGCCCGCAATTCCTCCACCGTTGTGTTGAGGTCGTCGCACATGAACGAAACCTCGTGGGTAGGTCGATCACCGGGGTGGATATCTAACTCAGGCGGACCAGCGTGGGGCTCCATCGTGGTTGGTGGAAGACTGAAGGTCACAAAGTCGCCATCCTCGCCAACTATTGGGAGTTCAAGTACATCGCGCATTACAGCTCGGAAAGCATCAATCTCGGAGGTATAGAACAGTGTGTGGGCTCCGGTGATGGCCATAATCAACTCAACTTTCTCGCGGTGACCCAATGGAATACGGGTCATTGGTGATTGTAGGGGTACTCTATTTATATTAGTATTACTTTAGTTCCTGTACTTACCAATCATTGGCTTATTCCATGAATCCAAACTCCCTCGACAGGAGCCTGTAGGAACTAGGCGTTCAGCCCAGTACTTCGCGGGTGTAACGGACGACAGCCTCAGTCTCACTATCACTGAGTTTTCCAGCAAACGCCGGCATGCCATTCCCCCCTTCGAGAATCAACTGCTTCTGCTCGGCGGGATCGGGGAACTTCGCCGCCACTTTCCCGGCGCTCAACTTTGGCCCACTGCCACCTCCGCCGTCTCCACCGTGGCAGCTGGCGCAACGTTTCGACCATAAGTCACGACCTACCGTCAACTCCGGGTCTGGGTTGCCATCGGGACCGAGAGGAACCTCCGGAGAACCGGCCGAACACCCGGCTAATAGTGCCGTCACAACAATCAGGCAGTGAGAAAGGCGACTCATCCAGTGCTCTGCAACGCGGAACCCCTGAGACCCAACAGACTGCGTGCTTCGTCAGGAGTAGCGATCTCGTGATGCAAGAGTTCCGCAATGGCCCTGATACGTCGGACCTGATCGGCATTCGACTTCGCCAACGTGCCAGGTCCATCCCACAGCGAGTCCTCAAGACCCACCCGAACGTTTGCCCCCAGGGTGAGTCCCATGGCTGTGAGGCGCATCTGATGAGCGCCCGCACCAAGCACTGACCAGACCCATTCAGAGCCGAAGAGGCGCTCGGCGGTTCGCCGCATGTGCATCAAATCTTCAGGATCGGGACCAATTCCGCCAAGGATCCCAACAACGGTCTGCACAAATAGCGGAGGTTGGACAAGTCCCTGGTCCAGAAAATGGGCGAGGGTGTAAAGGTGTGACACGTCGTAGCACTCGAATTCGAAGCGAGTCCCCATATCAGTACAGGTCGAGAGGATTCGTTCGATATCGGCAAACGTGTTCTTAAAGACCAGATCCCTGCTGTTGGCAAGATGCTCACGTTCCCACGGGTATTTGAAATCGGGAAACCTCTGGAGCATGGGGAAAAGTCCAAAGTTCATCGACCCCATGTTGAGCGAAGCAATCTCGGGCGCAAACTCCAGAACTGGTTGCAATCTCTCATCGAGCGACATATGGGGGCTGCCACCGGTCGTGATGTTCACCACCACGTCACTCGCCTCCGAGATAACGGGCAAGAACTTGGCGAAGACAGCGGGGTCCTGGGTCGGCTTACCGGTTTCAGCATCACGCGCATGGAGGTGAACGATCGCCGCTCCCGCTTCAACCGCCTGGACCGCAGCTTCGGCTATCTCTTCAGGCGTCACCGGTAGGTAAGGCGACATCGACGGGGTGTGAATCGAGCCGGTCGGCGCACAGGTGATGATGACATTGGCCATAGCGGACTCCCCCTTCAGCCGAACTTGGGCAGCACGTCACCGGCGAGCCGGCCGAGCTGCTCCTCAATGACTTCGTACCTGTCACCGGGCATCCCAGGAAACAACATGAGGTTCTCAAGGCCGACCTGCTCGTCATACCATGCGATCTGTTCAGCCACGTCCTCGGCCGTGCCGACCACCATGATCTTCTGATCCAGAGTCTCCTCGAGGGTCGGAACTAACCCCATAGGCGCCGGTTTACCGTCCTCCCCCATGTAGCCCTTGCTCCACCCGTAGGGCCCAAGAAACTTCCAGAACTCGTCGTGACCGGGCCGGATCGCCTCAACGGCCTTCTCGTGGGTGTCCTCAACTCGTGTACTCAAAACCAACATTCGATTCTCACCCCGTTGAAGAATGCGCCCGTGGGTCTCCTCGTAGATCTCCGCATATCGCTCCCAAAACATCTTCAGGAACTTGGGATTGATATTCCACCAGACGCCGCCCCACCCCCATTTGGGGACCAGTTCGAGAGTCGGTGGTGAAGTGATGGCCTGCCATGTCTCATAGGGGTAGAGCGGTCGGGGTACCAAAGTCAGTTCCTCGACCTCACCGCCCCGATCAGGAATCCCCGGCGGCGGACAGTCGTAGTGCCTGCCATGGAACGAAAACGTCTCCTGGTCGAGGGCCATCCTGATGATCTGCATGGCCTCCTCGAACTGCTCGCGATTGAACTGATCGGCCGCAGCATTGTCCGGGTTGTCGAAACTGCCGATCTTCGCTCCCAGTGTCTCCGCCTCGCGAGGCACGGTGCCCCGTCCGACTCCAAGGATCCCCCGGCCTCTCGAAATGTTGTGAAGCGTGGCGAAGTCCTCCGCCAACCGCAGTGGATGCCACTGCGGGACGACATTGAACGCCATGCCAATCTTGATCCGTTCAGTGCGCTCAGCGAGGATTGCCCCTATGAGTATCCCGTTGGGGATGACCTCATACCCCTCGTACTGGAAGTGATGCTCAGTCAACCAATACGAGTCGAATCCCAATTGCTCCGACACGACTCCCATGTCGATGATCCGTTCGGTGGTCTCCCAAATCTTCTGATTGTCGTACCGACGGTCGGTAGGTGCCGGCGGGCCCGACCCAGCGTCGTCCATTTCGACGCCCCCAAAAAGAAACACCCCTGTGCGCATACCAATACCATCCAAACTTCACCATAGATATATCAGAAACCTAGGACTCCCGCCGAACTACTTCACGCCCTTCGATGAACTGCTGTCTGCTGATCCGATGACGCCACCAGCACGCCCCCCCTGTAGACCCGCCGTGACATCGGCGAATCAGCCATCGCCTCCCGGGGCGAAGCTGCATCGATAGCCATCAAGTCAGCCCGAGACCCGACTTCAATACCCAGTCGCGGTAACCCAATCCCTTCCCGAACATCATTGCTGACCATTCGGTAGGCATCGTCGGGCGTCTGGTGCCCCGCCATCACCAGGAGCGACGCTGTCTCAAGTGGGTCACTGCGCCCGACGGGATTGAAAGGATCCTGGACATTGTCGGCTCCCGCAGCAACCAACACCCCTGCGTCTTGGAGCGCTCGCAGGGCAGTCAGCCCCCGAGGCGTGGCCGTCGGATGATCCCGTCCCTGGAGGAACAGGTTTGTCTGGGGAAGACAGAACACGCTCACCCCAGCCTCAGCAACCTCCTTGGCAACCTCGGCCTGGACCTCGGGGGTCTGCATCCCCAGACTCACGCAGTGGCTGGCCGCGACCGGGTGCTCGAATCCGCTGTCCTGTACCTGACGGGCCAGGTCGCGCAGCGTGAGCACTGCAGGGTCGAGCGTCTCGTCGACGTGGAGGTCAATCCCCAGGCCCGCCTCAGTGGCCACCCGGATGGCAGTCTCTATCAGGCCAGGCCCATCGGGATCGAGGTGTGGACACCCGCCAATGAGGTCCACGCCGGCTTCGACGGCTGCCGCCAACGCGGCCCGATTGTCGGCGCCCTCGGGCCCGGTCATCGGAGAGATCGCAAGCGCGACGAGCTGGATGTCAATCAGGCCGTTGAAATGCGACTTGGCCTCCAGCATCGCCGCCACGTTCCGAGCGCCGAAGTCCCCGCCCACGGCCACGTGACTTCGGACGGCCGTGACGCCGTGGACCAGCAGCAACTCGATGGCCTGGATGGCTCTGGCGACCGTGCCCTCGTGGGTGATCTTCCCGGCTGAAAGAGCCGCGTCCCCCGCCTCGAACGCCCCTTGAAGGTCGCCTCGGAGATTCGGCGCTACCTCAGCAATAAGAGCATTGTCGAGATGCGCGTGGGGCTCGGCCAACGCGGGCAGGACAAGCCAGCTCCGCAGGTCATCTACCGGGGCATCGCCTGGCGTGGTACCCGTGTCATGCACGCCGCTGATTAGCCCATCGGCGATCTCAATGTCGACCCGACGACCGTTCACAAGGCGGGCGTCGCGCAGCACTCTCGACATCGCTCTGGTCACCGTCTGCTGAGCTCGGCCCCGAGCTTTTCGACCTCTGGCGTTAAGGGTGGGCCTTGCATGTTGAAGATCACTTGATCGACGCCTGCGTCGCCGAACGCCAAGGCCTCCTCTCTCAATTGCGAAAGATCCGCCCCAAGTTCCCACGGGATGTGAACGGTTCGGAAGATCTCCGATGGGTCGCGTCCAATCGCCTCACAATGTCCGACGAGAGCTTCGTTGGTTTCAAGCCATTCAGAAACCGACCGGAACCCGCCGTCCCACTTCTGAGCCCACTTGGCCACAATTGCAAGAGTACGTCTTCTCCCGCCCCCTCCGATCAGCACAGGTGGATGAGGACGCTGCACCCCCTTTGGCTCACACCGGGCGTCGGTGAGCTTGTAGTACCGGCCCTCAAAATCGGTGGCCTCCTGAGACAGGAGGCGAACGATCACCTCGACACCCTCCTCGAAGCGGTCGAGGCGTTCCTTGACCGTTCCGAGCTCAATGCCGTAGGCGTCGGATTCCTCGAGATTCCAGCCGGCACCCAATCCGAGGTCGAGACGGCCCCCAGAGATGACGTCAAGCGTTCCAGCCATTTTCGCAGTAAGGGCAGGGTGTCTGAAATGCATGGCGTTCACCATGCTCCCGATTCGGATCCGGGACGTTGCCTGGGCAAGCGCGGTGAGCATCGTCCAGCTCTCCAGACAGGGACCGTGCGAGTCGCCAATCCCCGGGTACATGTCCCCGCCCAAAGAGTAAAAGTGATCGAAGGTCCAAGCTTGGGCGAATACTTCACACTCGTCGGTAGCCCGCCACACATCGAGGAATTCTTGCCATGTCGCGTGGTGAGGTGGTGTCTTGACTGCGTACTCAACCATGATGTAGTCCCTTCGACTCCTCTCGACGATTGAGTCGCCAGACTGTTAAACAGTTTGTTTATTGAAAACTTTAGTTGCTATATGCTAGCATAACCAGCGAATACCCCAACCGCAAGATGAGGTCACTCAATGGGCAAAGACTGGCCACCTATCGACTTAACAGGACCTCGGTCGTCAACCGACGCGCTTATCGACAGCCTGTGGCAAGGGTCTGCTCCTTACGCGGCATTCCCTGGCTTTCTCGACGAATCCGAGTGCTCAGAAATAACCACAGCCCTAGAGTCGGCACCAAAGACCACATTCAAATCTGGCGACGCTCTTGTTTCAACACTTGGGGTCTACCTGCCCGACGCCATTAGTGACCCACCTGCCTACTTTTCCCAAGCTGCAGAACTTGAACCGTTCATCGCTTCTGTTCTCAATCATGGTCGCGGCGATGTGAGAGACCGCATTCGCCTCATGTTGGAGTCGCGCCTCAACCGTCCCGTCATTGCCGCCATCGACCCGGGGGGACAGGAATACGGTCAAGGTTGCCTCCGGATACATGGGAGCGGCGCAGGAGCCTCAGTACACCGTGATGTCGTGTCAGTAGACGCCGCAGGATGGAACATCGCTGAGATGGAGGCGCAGTTCTCTGCCGTACTAATGCTTCAACCTCCTGAAGCAGGTGGAGAACTAGTTGTTTATCGACAGAGATGGCAGCCTGAAGACGACGCCGAGTTCAAGAACAAGGGGGGGAAGGGCTGGGACCCGCGGGTGGTAGCGGGCGCACAGACAGCCACATACGCCGCCGCAGTGGGAGATCTCTACATTTTCAATCCGATGCAATACCACGAGGTACCCCTGACCTCAGGAGAATCCGGTCGTATCAGCATGCAATTCTTCATGGCGTTCGACCCCGCAAGCCACGGCCCGGTCGTGACGTTTTCTTGAAGGCGAATCGGCTGCTCCACGACGGTCGACTGCCAGACGGTCGGCGCGTCGACGTCGAAATCGTCGATGGCTTGATTCATGCGGTGCGCAACTCGTCCACACCACCTGACGACGGCACAACATTCGACGACCTGGGAGGTTGGTTGATCCTGCCTGCGCTCGCCGAACCCCACGCGCACCTTGACAAAGCTCTAACTGCGGAGATGGTTCCGAACCCCAACGGTGATCTTGATAGCGGTCACGAGGCATGGACTGCCGCCGCTCAGGCCGGGAAATTCACCCATGAGGGCATGGTCGCGAGAGCCATTCGCGCCATCGATCTTCTGATAGTCCGCGGTGTTACCGCTATCCGCAGTCACGTCAATGTAGGTGGCGACTTCGGTGCGAGAAATGTGGAAGCGATGCAGGAAGCCAAGTCGCATTTCGAAGGACTGGTTGATATCCAACTCGTTGCACTCGTCGTCACTCCGATAACCGGAACCGAAGGTGCCTCTAATCGAGCCGCCCTAGCGGAGGCGATCGAGGTTGGCGTTGACCTGATCGGCGGAGCTCCCAACTTCGATACCAACCCGTCCAGATTTATCTCAACAGCCTTGGATTTCGCGACCGATGCTGGCCTGGGGGTCGATCTCCATATAGACGAGACACTCGACCCGTCGTCTCTCGACGTTCTCGAACTCTCTCGACAGGTCCAGAATCGCGGTTTCGAGCATCAGGTTGCTGCCAGCCACTGTGTCAGCCTCGGGATGCAGACCCCCAAGGTCCAGGCTGAAGTGGCTAGGGAGATCGCTAAGGCAGGCATCGCTGTCTTCCCGCTACCCCAGACCAACCTATTTCTCCAAGGCCGCGAGCTCTCGTCAGCCATTCCCCGCGGCCTTACTGCGATTCGTGCCCTCCAAGACTCCGGGGTGCTAGTTGCGGCGGGCGCTGACAACGTCCAGGACATCTACAATCAGGTGGGCCGAAGCGACCCATTGGAAACCGCTGCCCTGTTGGTCATGGCAGGCCATCAGCTTGCAGACGATGCCTATGGGATGGTGAGCAACGACGCCCGCGACGGCCTTGGCCTCGACCGAGTTGAACTCATCCCAGGAGCTCCGGCTGACCTGTTGGTGATCAACGCCGTATCTCCACGAGAGGCGATTGCTGATGCCCCGATGTCACGCCGCGTCTACCACCGAGGCGAACTCATTGCGTCAGCCGATCAATGGACCCAGATACACCGGGCCGTCTAAGCGATCAGATCGATATCAGTGCGGAATGTTGACGTCGACGTCTCTTGAATACATAGCCACGATCTTCTGATCGGTCTCCCATTCACCCGCAGCGTTGGCCCGATTCCCTGCTAGCCGAGCGAGAAGGTCCAGGACTAGCGCATCGACGTCTCCCAGTCGGACCTCGTTAACCTCACCGGCCCGCAGAGAGGAAAGAGCCTCGTCAACCGCGTCCAGACAATCGTGACAATGGGAGACAACGTCGGACTCGCACATACCGCTCAGCGCGAAACCGCAAAAGGCTGCATAGACGTACAGGGGCTCCACGAACTTAAGCATCCCGATGCCGTCGCCATCAACGACGTCGGCCCCAGTCACCGGCGTTTCTTCGAAGTGGGCGCGCCCCTGACTTAGGCCGGCCAAGAAGTCCCGCGGTTTCAGATCGATAGTTACGCCGCGGCGTTCACGCTCAATAAGAAAGTACGTTGCCCCCGGACCTGTTCCAACTCTGACTACGAGTTGCTCCATGCCCCTAGCCGCGCCAATCCATGCTTTATTCCCGGAAAGAGTTCCAGAAGACGGCTCACCGGTAAGACGGACGCCAGGAAGCGGTGGGTCGCTTTCCCGATCCTCCGTTGCTGCGTATGAAACCCACGACCGGAGTGCCGCTGATGAAAACACATGTCGGCATGCGGCTTGGTAGCCAGCAACGAACACCCAAGCCATTCGGTCCGCGATGAGACCCCCGGCGATGGCCATAGCAAATGAATCTGAACCCAGCGGAACTACACGTTCATTCCATGCGTCTCGGTAAGCCGCTTCCGACGCCGACTCGACTCGCTTGAGACCAGTGGCAACGAGGGTCTCGTAGACCTTGTTGTAAGTCATGACTTGCCAGTCCTCCCGGCTACCTCAAGTGATCGCAAAGGGTGATCACTCTCACTACCGATTTTGGAGTTGCGCTCGCCGCCGCTTCAGCGATCTGATTCGACGGCCAACCGGGCCTCTCAGGTCACGTGTTACAACGTCCGCCGTATTACGACCCGGCGCCCCCATAACCCCCGATCCAGGGAACGTCGCCGCACCCGAAAGATAGAGACCAGGGATCGGGGTGCGGTAGCGCGTCGTCTCCCGTGGTCGGCCGAGGAACGTGTCCAAGGGGGCACCGACATACGAGGGGGTCGAACCGAGGTGCAGGGATAACTCCTCTTCGTACCGGTCCGGCGTCATCGCCCGCCACGACTCCACTAGATCCAAAGCGCCGGGTTCCATGAGCCCAGCCCAAAGCTCGAGCCATCGCTCCGGTTCCTTAGAGTCTGGCCAACCACCTGGCACGGAATATGGAGTGAAAAATATCTCTAGGCTTAGGACGTGACGGCCGTCGCCGGGGCTCATCTCCGGATCGAGCACAGATGGATAACTAATTGCCAGCGTCGGCTTCTCGGACACCTGTCCCTCCTCACGAAGACGGTTGGCGGTCGCCAACTCATCGGGCCGAAGAGAGACGGTCATGGGCGGGTTGAGGACGTCAAGACCCGGGTGGCGAGACTCAATCTGGTCTACTCCCTTGAACCGTGGCAGCCCAGTCAGGACAGCGTCGAGTTTCGACGCTGACCCTTCGTCGACGTATCGGTTATGCCAACGCCTGACCATTCGGCGAGCCGCTGGCGGTGGCTTGCCGATCCAGTCCACGAAAACACGGTGTGGGTCGCAGCAGGTCACCACCACATCGGAAGCAAGTTCCGTCCCATCCGAGAGCCGCACACCCTTGATGCTTCCCCCGCGAATGATCAAGTGATCGACTCGACTGTCGCACCGGACACGACCACCTGCGATTTCGAAAGCAGCTCGAATCGCGTTGCCCAGCGCCCCGCTACCGCCGCGAGGCCGGCCTTGCTGCATTAGGTGATGGGACGCGAAGTTGAGGGCGGCCATCCCGGTGCCCGGCATGTCGGGCCCAAGACCCCAGGCGGTTGGTGCGTGGGAGATCGAAGGCATCGAGACTCGCCAGTCGTCGAAGTAGTCGGCCATGACGTCATTGGCGGTGCGCTTGTCCCAGTTCAGGAGACGGGCTGTAGCCCGGCCCCGTCTTCCGGCGGTGGCGGCGAACCGGCGTAGTGACGGAGGGGTGCGGGCCATCTCAAGAGCCAATTCAGCAACTGGCATGGCATCGGCCAGATAGCGCCGATAACCATCAACCTGGTTCGGGTAGCTGGCCGCCAAGCTCTCGATGGTCTGCTCGGGGTCATGGAAGTGGACCCACGGTTCGGTGTCGTCGTAGAACACATTGACGGAGTTGGCATCGGCCTCGAGGTAGCGCAGACCGTGGGCGGTGAGGTCAAGGTCGTCAATCACGTCCATCGCCCGGATAACAGAGTGCTCGGAGGCGGCGATGTTGAAGTTCGCGCCCAGAGCCGACACGGTGGATGTGCACCCACCCACCGTGGACCGTGACTCCAGAACTAATGTGTCGAACCCGGATCGGGCGAGATATGACGCGCAAATCAGACCGTTATGGCCTGCCCCAACGACGATTACATCTGCATCAGCCACTGTGTCTCTATCCAGTTCTTAAGGCCGAACCCGGCGAGCCTCTCATGTCGATCAAACTATCTTTGACCAAGCAAAGTTAGCAACTAGCAAACAGCGCACTCATGGTACCGTCACCGCATGGACACCCTTCGAGTCGTTTTCCAGACTGACCGCTACGACGACAGCGTGGCCTTCTATTCCGACGTGCTGGGTCTCGATGTAGCCGACTCATGGGGCGGACCCACCGCTCGGGGATGTCTATTCGCGTGGGCTGGAACACTCGTCGAATTCTTCGAAGGGGACTGGGTCGAATCCGGCACCCAACTCGCGATTCAGGTCACCGACGCGGACGCGGAGTATGCCCGACTGGTGACAGCAGGCGCTAATCCGCAAGAAGCAACCGACATGCCATGGGGTCATCGCAGCGTGTTTCTCGTTGACCCTCACGGCAACAAGCTCAACTTTTTCCAGGTCATATCGAATCCGTCGGGATCATGAGTCGTCGTTACGAAAATCTGACTGGCCCGGAGATCGCCACTGAGATCTCCTCTTCCTCCATACTCCTGTTGCCGGTCGGCGCCGTCGAACAACACGGCCCCCACCTTCCCCTCTCCGTCGACCACGTCATCGCCCACGAGACCGCCACCGCCGTAGTCGACGAATGTGGCGACGAGCTCGACGTCTGGCAGCTACCCACAATCTCGATCTCCAAGTCGAACGAGCACGCGTGGTCGCCGGGCACGCTTTACCTCTCGCCCGACACCCTGCTGGCAATGCTGCGAGACATCGGCCGCTCGATCACCCCAACGGGGGCCGAGAGGCTCGTCCTACTCAACGGGCACGGCGGCAATACCACCCATCTCGAAACCGCTCTACGGGAACTTCGCTTCGAGTTCGGTCTGAAGACGTTTCTGATGCACCCAGCGTTACCTCCCGCTTACGGAGGACCCTCGACCGAGAACGAACTAGGGATGGGCATCCACGGTGGGCTCGACGAAACATCGGTCTTCATGCACCTCAGACCCGACCAGGTGCAACTCGAGAAGGCGGCACGGAGGGTGCCGGAGGCCCTTGACAGGAACACCCATGTAAAGTTCGGCGGCTCGGTCTCATTCGGTTGGCTGTCGAACGACTTTAACCCTGACGGCTACATCGGTGACCCGACTGGCGCCACCGCTGAGCGCGGCAAGCAACTGTTCGACCGCTCTATCGCCACGTTGAGCGAAGCCATGGAGGAGGTCAAAACCTTCGACTTCGGCCGATGACACGGCCGCGAGACCACGAGCGTCCGGAAACCGGTACACCCCTGTCCGGCTTGTGTAGATTGCCACGAGCAACTTCCTCTAACACCTGACAAGCAATGAGGGGGCATCGAGTATGAATGTGGGGTCCGCACTGCGCCGTCGGCGCAACGAACTCGGCATGACGCTACGAGAACTCGCCGACGAGGCCGAGTTGACGAGCGGGTTCTTGTCGCAGGTGGAAAACGACCGTGTGTCGCCGTCGCTCAAATCCCTCGGCCGCATCGCTGAGGTCCTGCGCATTCCGCTGTTCCAACTCATGAGCACCCATACCGGCAACCCCGTAGTGCGTTCCGGCGAGCGGATTGCAGTCCCATGGATGGACACCGGCGTCGAGGTCGTGTTACTGACGCCGTATCGGGACTGGCAGATGCTCCCGTTCCACCGCACGATGGCGGCCGGTGAAAAACTCGCGGCAGTCCGCCTCGAGGCGGCCCGCGAGGAGTGGTACTACGTGCTCACGGGGACCATAGAGATCACGCTCACCAGCGACGAGTGCTTCGTGCTGGAAGAGGGTGACGCGATCCACTTCGAGAGCAGCCGCCTCCACCAGGTCGCGAACCCGACGAAGCAGACTGCCACGTTCATCTGCATGATGACTCCGCCCCAACTGTAGCTGCGGCTGCACAACCGCACGTGGGGCGTCGGGTCAAGCAGCGAGTCGCCGAGTCCGACGAACGAGGGACGTTCCGACCAGGAGGCACCCCATAGCGATCGTCCCGACTGCGACATATCCCCATGCGACGCCGTAGCGGATCGCATCGTTCGTCTCCGAACCGAGGGCGATGTCTTCCCCTGCGATGACATCGCGCACCGCATCTACGTCACCGACTCGGACGTCGACCACGAGAAGAAGAATGGCACCCGCTAGGGCCACGCCGTACATGGTGGCGAGGGAACGGACGAACTCATGGGCAGCGGACAAACGGCCTATCTCTGCCTGCTCACCACTGGCTTGGAGAAGTGTGAGCCCTGCCGTGGTCACCAGGCCAACGGATACACCAACGAAAGTCAGAGCTCCGAACAATACCGACAAGGGCCAATCGATGAGGAACACGGTGGTTCCGGCTAGGCCTAAAAAAGGGACTACAAGCCAACAGCCGAGCCGAATCACCTCAGCTTCGCGCCAGCCGACGAGTAGCCGACTGTACGCGAGAGACCCAAGTGTCCAGCCCACGGCCGCAAACACAAGGGTAAAGGCCGCAAATTCCACCGATCGACCTCGGGCAGTCTGGACGTAGAGAGGCAAGAAATTGTCCGACCCGACCACAACGAAAAGCATCATTCCGGAGGTGGCGTGTACCCACTTCAACGGGAAGCGGTTGAGGTGCTCGCGGGCCAGCACCGGGGCGTCGACGAGGCCACTGTGCCACCAGTACATCCTCACCACTACTGCCGTCACAGCCATCGCCGCACCGACGGCCCACCAACGCACCCCTACCTGGGATACTGCCGTCAGAGAGCTGCAGACAATGAATGTCAGGAGCCCGGTTCCCCTCCAATCAGTCTGGATCCGCGCCGGGCGATCACGGGTCGTGGGCAATGTGAGCCACCCCGAGGCCAGCGCGATTGCTATTACCGGCAACTGGGCCAAGAAAACGACCCTCCACCCACCAAAGGCCAGCATCACGCCGGCCAACGCGGGACCGCCAAGCCCCATCACCCCGAACACCACCGACTGCGCTGCGAATGCACGAGGGCGAAGCTGGTGGGGGTAGCCCAAACCGACTGTCGCAGTCGAGACTGCGAAGACCAGCCCGACACCCAGACCTTGAAGCGTGCGCGCGAAGACGAGAGTCGCCATCGACGGTGCGACCGCAGCCGCGGCCGTGGTCGCGAATAGCCAGATTCCAGTCAGGCGAAAGGTTCGACGAACGCCAACGGCATCGATCACAGGACCAGCGACCACGACTGCAATTGCAGATGCCGCGTAGTAACCGGTAAAGACCCAGGGCAACAGGCGCACATTGCCCAGATCCTCAGCGATTGTCGACAGTCCGGCGACGAGTGCTAGTCCACCAAAGCCGACCGTCGCGACAACGGTCAGGTTGGCAACGGTTATCGGAAGGTATCCCCTCGACCAGATGCCTGAACTGCGACCGTTGACGGGGCTACCGTCACTGATACCACTCATAAGCACGTCAGCATAGTAAGAATATTAAGCAATATCGATCAAATATTTGCATACATGATAGCCGGTATGGTGCAACGAGCCAACTTCGGAGGATGCAGGTAACGAAGGTGATGGCAGAAGGAGTGTCAACATGAATCGCGCGGTGTCCCCCCCGGGGATTGCTCCCCCGGTAGCGAACTACGTTCACGCGGTTATCAGTGAGAGCCCATCGAGGCTGCTCCACACATCCGGTGTCGTCCCTGTTGGTGTAGACGGCAGCGTGCCGGACGGCATCGAAGAGCAAGCCGCCATAGTGTGGACGAATATCCAGGCAATCTTGGCTGATGCCGAAATGGCCGTTGATGACATCGTTTCGGTCACGACCTACGCTGTCGCCGGGGAAAACCTGCGTCCGGTCATGGCCGCTCGCGACACGGCACTCGGAGATCACCGTGCTGCTTCCACGCTCGTTACGGTGCCCGAGCTAGCTCAGGCGGCGTGGCGTATAGAGGTCGCGATCATCGCCGCTCGTTGAAACGAAGCAGACAGACACTCGAGAACCTTGACAGACAAAAGACGCTGCCGGAATCGGAGTGGCTCCGATGGTCGCTGTTTGTTTAGAGATTGTATACAACACATGCTATTGCTAACCTACGAACGTGGATGATATGGGAGACGTGGTCCAGGAATCTGATCCCGTGGGAGGGCTGGCACTGAAGTTTGATCGGGTGTCAATGGTGTTCCCCGACGGCACCGAAGCAGCGAAAGACGTCTCGTTCTCCGTCAAGCCCGGCGAGTTTGTGACCATTGTGGGCCCGTCCGGATGCGGCAAGTCGACACTGTTGAGAATCGCCGCCGGGCTACTCAACCCCACCGGCGGTTCGGTCGAGGTGGACCGCGAACGGCTTGGCTACGTGTTCCAGGACGCGACCCTCTTGCCGTGGCGGACAGTGCAGGGCAATGTCGAACTGCTCCCCGAGTTGCACGGCTACGCAAAGGAGGAGCGACAGGCGCTCGCCACGGCCGCCATTGACCTGGTCGGGCTCAATGGGTTCGAAAACCACTATCCGAAAACGTTGTCGGGCGGCATGAAGATGCGCGTATCGCTGGCCCGGACATTGACCCTCAGGCCACCCGTCTTCCTCTTCGACGAGCCCTTCAGCGCGGTCGACGAGATCACCCGTATGCACCTGAACGAGGAGACCCAGGAGCTCTTCACAAACGAAGGTTTCGCCGGCCTGTTCATCACCCACTCGATCGGCGAGGCGGTGTTCATGTCAACGAAGGTCCTAGTCATGTCGGCCCGGCCCGGCCGGCTGTTAGCCGAGTTCGACGTTCCCTTCGGCTATCCGCGGAAGTCCGACCTCCGCTTCGACCCCCAGTTCGCCGAGCTGTGTGGCACGGTGTCGGAAGCCCTTCGAGGGGCGTACACATGAGCAAGACTCAAGCCCCGACCAGACGCCAACGGATCACTCTGGTCGACGTGGCCGGCCCGACCCTTATCTTCGTAGCGTTTCTCAGCTTCTGGTATTGGCTGAGTTACTACGGCATGTCAGAGCGCCGACGTTTCCTTGTGCCACCGCTCCACGAGGTGGTCCAGGATGGCTACCTCGAGTGGAAGAACTTCTCGAAGATGCTCGAGGCACTCTGGCTCACGACCCAGGTCGCGATGTGGGGGCTCGGCATCGCGATTGCGTTGGGAATGATGCTCGCGATCCTGATGAGCCAGGCGCGGTGGGTCGAACGCTCGGTCTGGCCTTACGCCGTGGCGCTCCAGAGCATCCCAATCCTTGCCCTCGTGCCCCTCCTCGGCATCTTGTTCAATTACAGCTTCAACGCCCGGGTGATCGTGTGCATCATCATCGCTATCTTCCCGATCATCAACAACACGCTCTTCGGCATCCAGTCGGTGGAAGCGGGGCATCACGACCTGTTCACGCTTCACCACACGTCGAGGTTGACACGGTTGCGGAAGTTGCAACTCCCTGCCGCTTCACCTGCCATATTCGCGGGATTCCGCATCTCGGCCGGACTCTCGGTGATCGGCGCGATCGTCGGCGACTTCTTCTTCCGTAAGGGCGACAAGGGGATCGGCATCCTCCTCGACCAATACGCTGCCCGGACGACGACGATTCCCCGTCTCTACGCCGCCACCATCCTCGCTGGCGCTCTCGGCTATCTCGTGTTCTCCCTGTTCGGACTGCTCACCAAGGCGGTTATCGGCAAATGGCACGAGGCGGCCGAAGTCCCGGGTTAGCAACGCGTCGCCGTCCTCGCCATCATCCACCGCTCCGAGAGGACGGGCAGCGTCATCGACCACACGGTGACGATCACCCAGAGGGAACCGGGAGTTCCTACCCCAGCCACGGCCTCTACGTCTTCGTGGTCTGCATCGACGCCTCGTGGACCGGCGAAGGCGCCGACGGGACGCTGTTGGTGAACTAGCAGAGAAGAGCCATCGCCATCGATTGGCCCCGTGAGCACACCTACGACGCCGACGCGTCCCAAACTCCGGTTCCGGAGGGCGCACGCCCCCGCTGCGATCTAGTAGGCGGGCGGCGGTGCTTCGACTGATGAGTGTTCGTACTTAGTTGAAGGTCTAGTCGTTCGGTTCATACAGAACCATCTCGACGCCGCCTGGCAGCACCATCACGATGACCTTGCCCCAGCCCTCGTCTTTTGGTTCGCCCCGGAACTCGATCCCCTTAGCTCGTAGCTCAGCCACTGTTGCTTCGATCTCATCACAAACGAACCCCACCTCGTGGGTTACACGATCGGTGGAATGGACATCAAAATCCGGCGGTCCGGGGTGCGGCTCCATTGTCGCTGGAGGACAATCGAAGATCATGAAGCCGTTGTCAAAGGCCACGTGTGGAAATTCAAAAACGTCGCGCATGGCAACGCGGAAGGCGTCGACCTCCGAGGAGTAGAGCAAGGTGTGCAGTCCAGTGATTGCCATAGTCGGCTCAGCTTTCTCGTGACGATTAAACAGTAGTCTAGTTGGCTGTAGTTGTAATTTACTATATTTCGTTTAGCAGTTCCAATTAGAGTATCTGCTCTGCCAACGAATTCTAGTTGTCCGGCAAGGGCTACCGGGGTTTGGCACGACAGGCACAGCGCACTGGATCGCCACCAGGGTCTCACCTGGCAGTCACCCCGCTAAACCTTGTGGACTGCGGGGCACACCCGTACCTGGAGCGAACTCACGCGCCATTTCGTCGGTCGACGGGACTCCCTACTAACTCTTGTTTAGGTATTGCTCACAGTTGATGCTCAATGTTAACTTCTGCTCGTGGACACCTAGCGGTGTAAGGGGCATTACCAACTTGGAAGACCACCAAATGCCCGCTCAAGGGGGAGGAACAGATCGAATGTGCCGATCAAGGGGAGTGTTCAAACTGTTGCCAGTCATCCTGGCACTGGCTCTCGTCGCTGCCGCGTGTGGTTCCGACGAGGGAAACAACGCTGCATCTAGCGGCCAAAGCGTTACGACGACTGCTGCACCGGCTACGACTGCTGCACCGGCTACGACTGCTGCACCGGCTACGACTGCTCCAGCCGAAGAGGCTGCTGGTGTGCTCGCCGCTGCATGTCCGAGCCCGATCATCGTCCAGACCGACTGGC
>PVBE011736117.1_pt1 | contig 30847 bp, 19 predicted proteins | sample 1631181 | NCBI WGS metagenome assembly PVBE01 (sample SAMN08397723, study PRJNA350692) | Marine metagenome, whole genome shotgun sequencing project. | isolation source: water | place: Pacific Ocean | collected 2012-04
ACCAAACAGCAAGCGATCCAGGACTACATCATGGGGCTGAATCTGGAGTAACCCGCCGCAATCCCTCGACCGGGCCCGGCCGATCCAGGCCGGGCTTGGTCGTCACCATCTTGCCCGAACCGTGAATCAACCAAATCGCAAGGAAAAGTGGGATCTACTGGGGGTATCGAGGGACAGAACCGCTCCATACATGAGAAGGACGCGGGATCACTCCGCCCCACGCTCTACGGACCGCTCGTCGACACGCTGGGCCAGTTTAGCCTTGGCCCGCACGTCCATCCCGATGTGGATCAGCGCCACCGGCGGGATCAGCACCAGCCACAGGTGCTCGCCCACGTGAGCGGCCGCCATCTGAACCACAACCACCACCGCTCCACCCACATAGTAGGGCAGGACCGTCCAGTAGAGGTTTTCGGACCAAACGGAGATCGCGTTGCGCTTGCCGTCGGCCGACGCCATCAACGCCATACCCATCGAGTTTATCAGGTAGTACACGCCGATCACGATGAAGGCCGGCAGCAGAGGCACTCGCAGCCCGATCGTCTCGTAGACCACCTCGAGCTGCTGATAGCACCATCCAGCCGTCCCGGCCGCCAGGGAGATGATCGCAACATTGGTCACCACGACCAGAGCGCTGGGAGCGCGCTTGCGCCGACAGATGACCGAGCACAACACCGTCGCGCCGAGAGCGCTGGCCGCGCCCGCGATGATGGCCGCGGCCGGTCCCAACTCTACGATCGTCGCGAAGACGAAGATGAACCCGACGCTAACGGTGCCAAGTGTCCGCGACAGGCGGATCGTCCGCGTCCCCAGCAGACATGCCGCGACCGAGAATCCCACCAGTTGGTACCAGTGAGGCCACGAGCCGTACGCGAACGTCACGCCGGCCACGATGATAGCCGCCGCCATGATCGTCGCGTAGCTGAGTTGTCGTCTGTGGACCTCACGAGCCTCAGACACAGGTTCCGGCTCCCTTCGACCCAGGCCCATCGGCGGTACGAGCCCCATCTAGGCAGATCTTACATCTGCTGCAACAACGGGAACTAACCGGCCGATCATCATAACGTAAACTGTAGTCCATCAGCACCATATTCGCCGTTCGGAGGCGATCACCTGTGGGGCATCGGGAGGTAATTGCGCCCCGCCGATGAGATTACCCCCACAGATCCGGATTCATATATGTCTACATTTCCCGAGCACGTCACTTTGGCCCTCACTAAGCCTACGCCATCTGCCAGGGCCAGGTCAATGACTCGCGGCTCATCACCCTCCGCCGCCGCAGCAAACCGGCGCCATCGGCGACCTACCGGGTCATACGTCTCGATGCTGCCCCGCCCGTTTAGGCGCACTCGCAACGTCACATCATCGCCATCATTCACCGCAACACAGAACTCTGTCTCGCCTGGCGCGAGCGCCACGCCCTCCCCTATCTCCAGCACGTCTCCCAGGCCCGTACTCGCCACGGTCCAGACGCTATCCCGGTCACAGACCAGCTCCAGCCGGCACATGTCCTCAGCGCCCGCCGGGACCTCCAACCACGCATCTGTCGCGGGCGGCTCAACGCGACCTCGGGCGATCTCGTCGCCCGCTTCGTTTCGCACAACAGCGTCGGCCGAGCCCTCGCCTTCCAGGCGCCGCACCTGGACGCTGAACGCCTCATCGGCTGGCCGACGCAGGATAAACGAGTATTCGCCGCTCGGCCCGACGCGGTAGCCCGTCGGCGTCAGAGTCTCAAGATCCCTCAGAGCGTGCGGCGTGCCCCTGGTTGCGTGGCTGAGCGATTTCCCCATGCCGCCGAGCCTCCGCAGAGAGATCACCATCCCCCGCTCGAAAACCCGCGCCAGATCGGAATCGCCGCCGGAGAGGGTCACCGCATACCCAAAGCCCTCCGCCGAGGTCAGATTCATCCCCGAGGACGGCTTCATGTTCGGGCATGAGGTGTACGCGAAACCCTCCGCCTCATCGCCCCACATCTCATCAACCAGGTACTTCGCCGACCGCACGATGATCGGCGGGAGGCGATCATCGCCCGTCGCCTGGTGCATGTCCTTCAGACCCCGCATCAGCACGCCTACCATGAACCCCGCGTTGCCATGGTGCCTCGGTTCGTCATGGCAATGACCCGGCACCATGTGCCGTCGCCATCCTCCGCCGGGGCGTTCGCGGTCGACCACGCGCTCGGTGAGGATGTGCGCGGCGTTGAGGTAGTACGGGTCGCCCGTCGCGCGATACGTCGCCAGCGTCAGGATCAGGTGCCAGCCGGGGATTCGCGTGTTCGTGAAGTCATAGTTATTGAGGTACGCGCCCGTGTAGTGGTCGGTGATGAGCAGCGCGTTGTCCAGATGCCTGCGGTCGCCCGTCAGAAAGAACGCCTCAAGGTGTCCCTCGCTCCAGGTGTGGCTGACGCTAAAGCCGCCACGCGCGCTGCCCCCGTCCACGAAGCCGCTCGGGACGTAGCCTCCCACATGCCCCAGACAGTGCGCGTAGACACCGCCAACGTGGCCCGGATTGCTGCTGAAGTGGACCGTATCCACATCGCCATTGTGCCGCGCCGCCTGCTCGCCCGCGTAGAGGTAACGAACATCCCCCGACCGCACGAAGTGCTGCAGAAACGCGTGCTGGGTATCGTATTCGATGTTGCCCCAGTTGTACTTCCGCTCGCCCCACCAGTCTCCGAAGTTCAGGATGCCGTAGGCCTTCGTCCTCTCCCGATCGTCAAGATACGCGGCGAAGCCTCCGTCCATCGCCCGGTCGAACACGCGCGCCCAGAACGCATCCCCCACCGGCATGTCGCCCCACGCATCCGTGCTCCGCGTCCACTCCGGGTCCGCCACCGCCGTCAGCGGGTCTTGGAAGGCACCCGCGTTGGCGTCCTCGACAAACGGCCCCGCTGCAAGAACGACCTCATGCGTCTTCGCGACGCCCTGCTTCAGCTTGTACTTCCCATCCTGCATCGAGTAGTACAGCTTCACAAGCTCAATGGGATCCTTCGATTCCTCCGCGTATTGATCATCAACCAGCGCCGGCAACAGACCGATTTCCGCCCCACGGCCCGAGATCTTCAGAGACTTCGGGTACTGCTGCCAGAAGTTGCGCACGGCAAAGGTCAGCCGGCCCACATCGTTGCTCGTGGTCACCCAGCCATCCGCGCGCTTCCCCTGCGCGTCGTGCGCCCGACGATGCGGCCACCCGGCGAGAGGCACGGTCGTGCCGTAACTGAGGGGGCCCACGAACCGCATCGCGCAGACATCATCGTGGGTCTGAGCTATCTGCAATGTCCCGCTCGCGACGGGCGCATCGGTCTTGGCCTCACCATCCATCCCATACGCCCTGATCCGCGTCTCATCGCGCATGTCCGCTTGCAGACGGAGCGATTGGATCTCCGTGAACTCCTCGCCCGTCTGGTCGTTCGCAATCGTGAACAGCACCCGCGCCACCGGCTTGCCCCGGTATGCCGTGATCCGCGCTTCCCAGTCAAAGAGGGTCTCGTCGGGGGCGCCTTCGGCCCGGAACTTGCCGCCGAGCCTCACCACGGACCGCAGTGGCCCGTTCGTCTCCAGCGCCGTCCGCGCGCCATCCACAGTGGCGGTGTGGTCGAGCCCATCCGCGTCCGTCAGAACGCCCGTCAACCGCCCGCCGAAGGATGACCCCGTCTGCGGGTTCATCAGGTCCGACATTAGCGCCGTCCCGGCGTCGACCGGGAACTGGAACTTCACCACTCCCGTATCCACCTCAATCCGCCCGTCCACTTCCTTCGCCAGCAGCGGCTGGTCGTCCGGCCGATCGCTCAAGACCGGCCCCATCACCAGCCACAGCCTCGGCTCCTCATCCGCCGGCACCGTCGCGAAGAAGGTCACGTGCAGCCACTTCACCGATCCATCCGGCCAGAGGCTCGCCGGCTCCGCCTGCACGTCGCGTTGTTCGCCCGAATCATCGACGAGACGCACGGGCTCATCTTCCATCAGAGCGCCCTGCGGCAGCGCGATGCCACAGACGATGGGCCAGTCCGGGCACGTTTCGCCCGTCGCGTTCAGCACCCTAAGAGGCACGCGCCTCCGCTTCGGCCGATCCGCCGTCCGCTTCGGCATCCCTCCCGCCACGAACCGAACCGGGTCGGACTGCAGCGTCTCACCATCCGGCGTCTCGACGGTGATTCGCGCTGTATAGCGCCTCCCCGGCGTCAGCCCCCGCAGATACGTGCGATGGTTCGCGACCGCCGCGTCTTCCTCAATGACCTCATCACCCAACTCAACCCGACACTTCGTCGGCCATGACGTGATCCACGTCAGCCGCGCGCTCGTCGGATCCGGAACCAACGGCGCTCGGATCTGCGTGGCCTCTAGCCGCGTGATCTCATACTTCCGCTCCCGAATCTCAGGCTTCTCGGCCAGGAAGATGACGGACTCAATGCGGTAGCCACCCGCCTCGCGACCAGGCCGAATCTCCAGCGTGTCGCCCGCCGCGAACTCCACCGGTTCATCGAGAAACGCCAGTTTAGTCAGGTTGTCGCCCTCATCCACCACCGCGACGCCGAGCTTCTCCTCGCCCAGGTAGAATCCCCACTTCTCGCTGTCCGCCTCATCCCTCGCGAAGAGGCCCGGATAGTATTTGCCTTCCGGCGCATTCACGCGAATCGCCGCCGGCAATCCCGTCCGTCTCGCCGACCACTCGCGGTACTCGTCGTCGATCATCTTGAAGCCATCCAGTTCGCACTCGCTCACCGGCACATGAGCATTGGCCTCATCCGCCCGTAGCTTCTCGAACAGGTCCGGCCCGCGCGTGATGCTCACGCCCACGCTCTCGGTGAGGTCGTCATCAGTCAGGATTCTGTCGCGGTCTGATTCGCCCGGCGCGGTCACGGTCTCGCCTCCCCAGGTGTCGATCCCGACGTGCGGGTCAGAGTGTTCGCTCAGCACGTTCAGCCGGTAGACCGACTTCCCGTTCTCCTGATTCAGCTCGATGTTGCGCGAGCAGTACAGCCGATTCCCGTCCACCACGTATCTCGGCGGATTCCCCACGTACCGATTCCCGTTCGCCTCGTACATCGTCGCGCCGCCCGGCCCCGAGGAGAAGTGCAGCATCTCCTCGCACCCCAGGTTCTCCCGACCAGTGGTCCTGTCATTGTCGCTGTCGATGTAGAGGATGAACGTTGATTCGTCCGGCCGGAAGTCCTCGAGAAACTCCACGCACCAGACGTACCGCCCCCGCGCGACGCTGACGTGGTACACGCGCGTGATATCATGACATGGCGAGTACTCGGGCTTCTCCGCCCCCTCGCCGGTCCCGTCGTCGCCGAGGACGAACAGTTCCTCGGCGAAATCAGGATCGGTGCCAAGGTCTTGCTCAACGGCGTCGGGGATCGTGTCGCCATCGCGATCCTGGGCGAGGGCCAGCGTCGGGAGCAACATGAGGGCTACGCAGCAAGCGAGTCGGGGCAATCTCACGGGGCGCTCTCCTTCGGTTGAGCATCCCCCTTTCCTTCCACGAGCGCGCGCTCACACCTGCTACGCCTCGCGTGGCCAGTAGGGGACCACTGTAGGAGGGGTTTCAACCCCGACCGTCGTTGACTTCTCGAGCTGCGGACGGCGTCGGGGTTGAAACCCCTCCTACAGACATTGTCACCCCACAGGACCGTTGCGCTTGCGCGAGATTCGTGCTTCCCTATGCGCATGCTAGCAACTCTCGCCCTCCTGGGCAGCTGTCTCGCGCAAGCCCAAGTAATCCCCGCCGATTCCGCCATCGGCCGCGACGCGAGCCGGACGCAGGTACTCCTCAATCCCATGGAGCCCGGCGCGAGCATCCATCAGGCCGCGTGGCGGATGAGCCAGACTTACGTGGAGGCCGGCGAGGTCGAGCCGAAACTCGGTACGGGCGCGCTTACGCTGGGCGCCCACGCTGCCGAGGTTGCCGGCTCTAAAGGCGATTTCACCGTCGCCGAGTGGCTGCCCGGTCGGCCGACGATGCTTGGCATGTGGGTCCATCTGTCGCCCGATGCAAACGTGAAGACCATCGGCTTCCAAGTCCACGATTCCGAGGACGAATCCCTCATCGCCTCCGTCGATGCCGACTGGACGGGCTGGCAGTGGGTCGAGGCTGATATCACTGAGGGCCTCGAGCAGACCTACCCTCAAGATGACAAGAACGGCGTCGTCGACTATCCCGTCCGCAGCGTCCACATCGCGTGGTTCACCGAGGCTCCCGGCGAGACCAGCCTCACCGTCGATGCCCTGGTCGCGCTCACCGAGATGGACGCCGAGGACAAGGTCAACGTGCGGCTCGCCGCCCCCGATGAGGTTGAGCCCGGGCAACCGCTGGACGCCTGCGTCTTCGCAACGAACCTCAGCGAGAATCCGATCGACTTGACGCTCGACTACTCGCTCCAGGCCAATCCAGGCTTCCACGCCGAGCCCCTCCCCCATCCCGTCCACGGCTCCGACCACGCGGCGGGCTCGAAGAGCTGGCTGGAGTATGACGGCGAGGTCGTTGAGGATGGCGCGAGCACGGACGGCAAGCCGTGGACATCCGCCGGGACGAGCTACCAGCAGGACCACTACACGGAGGCCTTCCAGCTCGTCGACCTCGGCCAGGTCCGCGAGATCACGCGCATGACGTGGACGAGTGGCGATGCGAATCACTCGTGGTTGGTGGACGTGTTCGCCTCCGAGGATGGCGAGAGCTTCACCCCCGTGCCGGGGCTCGTGGATGTGGACCACTTCAAGAAGTGGGGAACGAACGACTTCCCGCTTCAGGCGCCGCTCAAGGCCAAGGTCATCAGATTCCGCTATCACACGGGCGGCGAGAAACAGCCCGCGATCCGCTTCCCCTCCGAGATCGGGATCTACGACGGCACTGCGGACGAGGAGATCGGCATTCCCCGCGTCGGGCCGGCCGTCGGCAAGGGCAGCGTCAACCTCACCGTCCCCGCCCGCTCCTTCGCAAGCGCCGTCCTCGACATCGACGAACCCATCTCCGGAGGCGCCTACCTGCTCGGCGTTGATGCCAAGGGGCCCCGTGTCCGATCGCTCTCGACACGGCACGTGTTCGGCGCGCTGGGCGAAGACGCGTCACTCCTCGGCGCCGACTCGCGCATCGCGCTCAACGCGTCGACCCCTGCGCTCGCGCCCGAACTCGCGAAGCTCGGCGTCGGCTGGGTGCGCTTCGAGAACATGAAATGGCCGATGGTCTCGCATGAACCCCACAAGTACTCCTTCACCGGCGAGGTCCCGCCGTGGCGGCTCAACATCGACCAGATCTTCCACACCTACCGCGACGCGGGCTTGGGGATTCTGAGCTACATGTTCCTCGTGCCCGAGTGGGCCAGCCGGCCATCAGACGATGTGCCCGACAAGATGCGCCTGGCGCAGCCGCCGAAGGATCCATCGGACTACGGCGAGTTCTGCTTCCAGGTCGTCGCGCGATATGGCAGCAAGAAGCACCCCGACGACGCGCTCCTCACCGCCGACAGGAAGTCCGGGCTGGATCTCGTCAAGCACTTTGAGATGTACAACGAGCCCAATCTCAACCCATCGCTCGACGCCCAGTGGGGCGGCTGGGCCGCGTCGACGGATCAGTACTACGAGATGATGCGACATGGCGCCGAGGGCGTGAAACGCGCCGATCCTGACGCAGTCGTCACGAGCGCGGGCTACGCGGGGATGAGCGCGGAGATGATCGACGAACTGCGCAAATGCACTTACCCCGACGGCAGGCGCGCGCTCGATTTCGTCGAGGTGCTGCAAGTCCACTACTACTCGGGTCACGAGCCGCCCGAGACGGCGACCACCGATGGCAACGCGAAGGTGACGGGGCAGTTCACGTTCCCCGAGAACCTGCGCGAACTCGCCGCGTGGCGCGATGAGCACGCGCCCGACATGCCGATCTGGATGACCGAGACCGGCTACGATTCGGCGGGCCCCTTCGGCACGACGGAGGCGATCCAGGCCGCTCGCTTGCCGCGCGTGGTGATGCTCTGCCTCGCCAACGGTATCGACAAGACCTTCGTCTATCGCGAATCGGGCAGCACCGCCAGCCAGCACGCGGCCTCGGGCGTCCTGAGGAACGATTTCTCCCGCAAACCCTCGTGGTACACCTTCGGGACGCTCATCCGGCAGTTGCATGGCGCCAGGGGCGGCGCGACGCGTCTCCCCCACGCCGACCCGAATGTGTGGCTGCTCGAGTGGGACATCGCGGGCCAGCCAATCGTAACGGCATGGACGGTGAACGGGACTGGGACGCTCGGACTCGATCTCGGAAAGTGCATCGTCACCGACGCCTTCGGCGGCGAGTCATCACTCGACTCGACGAACGAGCTGTCGCTCTCGCCCTACCCGCGGTACATCTCCGGCCTGAACGTTGACAGTGGATTGGGCGACCTCCGAGCGGAGCACCAGCGCCAGGAGGCCGCCAAGGCAGTCCGTCGCGAACGCATCGCCGGCCTGAGGAAGCACCTCTACGATTTCGGCACGATGGACTTGATCGGAACGCTCGCCATGGAGGGCCGAAAAATGCCGTTCGTGCCCGTCCTGAAAGCCTCGGCGTGGGACGAGGGAATCGGCTACGGATTCGAGCCAGAGCCCATGGGCGACGATGACCGTCGCTGGCTGGCCGGTGACAAGCTCAACCGCGATTCCGTCCGCGTCCGCGACCACGTCTTCAAGTTCCGCGTTGAGCCGGGCGAGTATACGCTCCGCTTCAACATCGAGCCGTTCACCGACGCAGCGGAGGTGATCGTGACCGGCGCCGACGATGGTCCGATCACGATCAACGTGCCGAAGAAGGAGCCGCTGACTGCGCTCGACATCAGCATCACCGGCGCAAGTGCCGACGTTGGCATCCACGTCGTCGACGACTACGCCCACATGTACTGGATCACGTGCGTCGAGAAGCTCGACTGACGGACGGCGAATCAAGGAATCCGCTCGTCCCCCCGCGAAACCGCCGTCGCGGCACACCACGTCCGCACGTCACCGGAGGCCCCACGTGATCCGTGTCCTGATCATCACCGCAGCGCTCCTTCCGCTCATGCTCACCGCCGCTTCAACCCAAGACGACTACCCGCTCCGCGACGCCGTGGAGAGCACCGCGCGAGGCGGCCTCCCCAACTTCTTCGCCAAGCTCGAGGCGGGCGAGGACGTGAAGATCGGCTACCTCGGCGGCAGCATCACCGCTCAGCCCGGATGGCGCCCGCTGACGCTCGGCTGGTTCCGCGAGCAGTACCCGGACGCGACGATCAACGAGATCAATGCCGCGATCGGCGGGACGGGGTCGGGACTCGGTGTCTTCCGCCTGCAACATGACGTGCTCCAGCACAATCCCGACCTGCTGTTCGTCGAGTTCGCTGTGAATGACGGCGGCGCCGCGCCCGCGAGCATCCACCGCTCGATGGAGGGCATCATTCGTCAGACATGGCGGGCCGATCCAACCACCGACATCTGCTACGTCTACACGCTCACCAAGAACATGCTCGGCGACCTCCAGGGCGGCAAGTACCCGCGCGCCGCGAGCGCCATGGAGGAACTCGCGGACCACTACCAGATTCCGTCGATCCACATGGGACTTGAGGTCGCCAAGCTCGAGCAGCAGGGAACCGTTATCTTCGCTGCTCCCAAGCCCCAGACGGATGAGGAGAAAGCCGCGCTCGAGGGCAAGATCCTCTTCTCAACCGACGGCGTGCACCCCCACACGGACACGGGTCACCCGCTCTACCTCGCGGCCGTCGAGCGCTCGATGAGCACGTTTGAGGGTGCGGGAGAGGTCGGCGATCACGAGCTGATCGAGCCCCTCGTCGCCGACAACATGGAGAACGCCAAGCTTGTCGCGCTCGACCGGGCAACCATGAGCGATGGCTGGGTGAAACTCGACCCCGCGGATGGATTGGGCAAGCGCTTCGGCAACCGGATGCCCGCCCTCTGGCAGGCCACCGAACCGGGCGAATCGATCACCTTCCGCTTCAAGGGCACGCAGGCCGGCGTCTATGATCTGCTTGGCCCCGACTGCGGCCAGCTCACGGTCACGCTCGACGATGGCGAGCCGAAGACCGTCCGGCGCATCGACGCATATTGCACGTACCACCGTCTCGCCAATCTCACTGCGGGCGCGGGTCTCGATGGCGCGGTCCACACGGTCACCATCAGCGTCAGCCCGGATGCCTTGGACAAGCGCGAGATTCTCTTCGAACGTAACCGCCCGGATTTCGACAAGAACCCCGCCAAGTATGAGGGCGCCTCGTGGTACGCCGGCGCCATCATGCTCATCGGCGATCTCGTCGAGTAGGCAGGGAGCGGCCCAATGCTATTCATCGCCATCCTGACAACCGCCGCATCTTCCGTCCACGCCGACGAGGGAGTGAGCCCATTGGTCCAGCACCAATCTGTCGCCGCTCGCAATGTCTGCGCGTGGCCGAATCTCACGACACTTGGCGACGGGACGATCGTCGCCACGATCTTCAATCAGCCCGCCCACGGTACGCTGCCGGGCGACGTTGACTGCTGGGCTTCGACGGATGGCGGGGAGACATGGGAGCGGCGCGCCACCGTCGCCCAGCGGCCCGAGCCCAACTCAAACCGCATGAATGTCGCCGCCGGACTCGCCGGCAATGGCGACCTTGTCGTCGTTGCCAGCGGATACCGACGCGTCGGCGAAGACGCCACCTTCGAGGAGCGCCTCCTCCCCGCCAACGTCTACCGCTCGTCCGACGGTGGCGCCACGTGGAGCGTTCCATCCGCTCTCCCGACCGCGCCCGATGGCCAGCACGTGATCCCCTTCGGTGATGTGGCAATCGGCGCTGATGGCAGGCCTCGCGTCACCGCCTACACGCACATGGATGTCGCGGCCGCGTGGATTCTCGCCAGCGATGACGATGGCAAGACCTTCGCCGACCCCGTCCAAATCGGCATCGGGGTCAACGAGTGCGCGCCGCTGCACCTGGGTGATGGGCGTTGGCTCGCCGCCATCCGGACGGTCGCGCCAGCCGACGTGCGGATGTTCGCGTCTGATGACGACGGCGCGACCTGGACTGACCAGGGCCCCGTCACCGAGGCCAGCCAGCACCCGGCCCACCTGCTCCAACTCGCCGATGGGCGCGTCGTCATGACGTACGGCAACCGCCGGCCTGAGCGCCCCGGCATCGAGGCGGTTCTGAGTTCAGACGAGGGCGTGACGTGGGGTGAACCGATCCGCCTCCTCGAGTTACCGAGGCTCGATCTCGGCTATCCGAGCAGCGCGGAGCGGCCCGACGGCGCGGTCGTGACAGCCTATTACGCGCGCCAAGGTCCGGGCTGCGAAACGTACCACATGGGAGTCGTGATCTGGACTCCCCCATCCCCCTAGCCACTGGAGCCAAACATGGAATTCCCAGTCCTCGATGAGGGGCTGCGCCTTGAGCGCCTCACCCCGCCCTCTGGCCGCGTCTCGATGGTACTCGATACCGACACCTACAACGAGATCGACGACCAGTTCGCCGTGGCTTACTCGCTGCTCTCGCCGGAGAAGCTCGACGTTGAGGCCATCTACGCCGCGCCATTCTCGAACAACCGCTCCGTCGGGCCCGAGGACGGCATGGAGCGCAGCTACGAGGAGATCCTGCGCATCCTGGACCGAATGGGCCGCTCGCCCGAGGGCTTCGCCTTCAAGGGCTCTCGCGCATACCTGCCGAGCGATACCGAGCCCGTCCCGAGTCCCGCCGTCGATGACCTCATCGAGAAGGCTTTGGCCCCACGCGAGGGGCCGCTTTACGTGCTGCCCACCGGCGCCATCACCAACGTCGCCTCGGCGATCCTCACCAATCCCGAGATCATCAATAACATCGTCGTCGTCTGGCTTGGCGGCCAGCCCCACTCTTGGCACACCGCCCGCGAATTCAACCTCCAACAGGACATCCCCGCCGCGCGCGTCATCTTCAACAGCGGCGTCCCGTTCGTCCACATCCCATGCACGAACGTCAGCGAGCACCTCACCACCACGAAGGCGGAACTCGACGCCCACATCACCGGGCACAACGCGTTGGGGGATTACCTCTACGAAATCTTCTGCGAATACCACGCCGACCATTTCGCCTGGGCCAAGGTCATCTGGGACATCTCCACCGTGGCGTGGGTCCTCAACGCCTCGTGGGTGCCGACCGTGCTCACTCACTCGCCGATCCTCACCGAGCCTGGCCTCTACTCGCAGGATCAGACGCGCCACTTCGTCCGCGAGGCCATCCACTGCAACCGCAACGCGATCTTCGGCGACCTCTTCCGCAAGATCGCCGAAACCGAATTGTAGACCCGAGCGCAGGTCTCTGGATCCCATGTCATGAAGTGCTCGCTATCACGCATCGCCCTGGGAGGCGCCCCACCAATGCTCAAGAGTGCGATCCTTGCATGCCTGTGTCTGGCTGGACCAGCGTCGGCGGCGCCGAACCCTCCGTTCGTTGTTCGCCTCGGCGCACTCGAGTGTGAGTTCACGAAGAGCCACCTGGACGTGGTGAAGTGGCGAGACCGGTTCGTCATCGGTGATCCGCATTCCGACGCGCGGCCCACGGTGCAGCTCTTGCTCCTGAAGCAAGGCTGGAAGCCCCTCGCCGCCCCAACCGATGATGGGGCCGCCGAGCCAGTCGTCGAGCAGCACGCGGACCACGTGATTGTGAAGCTCGAAGGCATCATGAGCGAGGTCGAACAGGGCAGCGGACGGTGGGAGTGGGCGCAGACGTGGCGTCTCGATGACACCGGGCTTCTCAGCCTCGACTACAAGCTCGAGCAGACCGCCACGCCCACCGAGGCATGGTGGCTGCATCGCATCGCGCTCATCGGCAACCGGACCGAACTCTTCGTGGGCTTGCCGAACCAAGACCACCACACGCCGGGCAAACCGATCCCCATCCACACGCGCGACGGCAATCAGGTGGCCCCACTCTTTGGCGAGGAAGGCTCCATCGTCGACGGGCCCCGGGCGGTCCACCTGCCCTATGCGGGGCACGAGGTCATTCTGAGACCCGACGAGCAAGCGCGAAGCGTGGAACTCTGGAACGGCTGGTGGCGGCAGCACATCAACTTCGAGCTTCCGGCGGCGCCGAACGTCGAGACGCATTTCGAGATCGATCTCTCGGGCTTGCCCCAGATCGACGCGCCGCGATTCCAGGTCGCGCCGCTGCCACGTGAGGACGAGCCGTGGCTCGCCGCCGCGATCCCAGACTTGCCACCCGTCGAGCGGCCGATCCGCTTCGCGCAGAATACGCCGACCATCATAGCGTGGGACGATGTGCGCGGCCACGACGAAGAGGAGTTGGAGCGCTTTTTCGCCGAGATGGCGAAGCACTTCGACGTCATGGAGTTGATGGTCGGCTGGACGGACTGGAAATGGGACCTCGGCTGGGACACAAACGAGGCGGCGCGCAAGCACGTGGAGACAATCGCCTTGGAAGTGAAGAAGCAGGTGCGCGTCGCCCACAAGCACGGCGTCAAGATCGCGCTGAGCCTCAACTTCGGCGGCTCCGGACCGGGTACGGGGAAGATCGAGACCCGCCGCCAGCAGCGCTTCCAGGCCGAGACGCTCGACCCCGAGACGGGCGAGTTCACCAAGGTGCCCGACGTCTACGACTGGGCGAGCCCCGACGCCACGGCCGAAGCGCGCAAGGCATACGAGGCGTGCGCGCGTCTCGTTGGGCCTGTGGACTACCTCTTCTTTAATGAGCCGCACGGGCGGCTGCTGACATGGTACCAGGCGCCGCTCTTCTCCGAGGCGGCCCTGGCCGACTTCCGCGACTTCACGGCAGCCCCGGAAGCGCGCTTCCCCGCGAAACCCTACTGCGTCGATACCCCGCGCACGGATAGCCACGCGACCTACGAGGACTGGATCCGCTGGTACGACTGGGCGCAGGATCGTTTCGCGCGGTCCATCCGCGTCCAAGCGGAGGCATTCGCCGCGGCCAATACGGGCAACCCCTCCTACGGCGGCGCGATCTACTTCCAGAACGTCCAATGGACCGGCCCAATGTGGGCCGTTGATCTGGACCGCATCGCGGCGATTCCGGAGGTGACGTGGCTCTGCGCCGAGTACGTTACCCGTGCAGACAACTCCGAGTGGCGGAAGTTCAAGTACTTCGCCACCCGCCACGACGTCGGGCTCAGCAGCTTCGTCAACATCGGCCGATACGATCCTGACAAGCCAGGCTTCGTCCGATTCGAGGGGGACGACGCCTCCTTCGAGCGCGCCGTCCGAATGGGCATCGACGAGAACGCGCCGATGATCTCGCTTTTCCCGGCGATGGTTCTTGATGCGCAGGCAGGCGGCCACCACGAGAACCGGACGGCGGTCTGGGATCGAGCGACGCGACCGTAGCAGTTCCGCGCCTCCTGAGTCGCCGCATCGACGTCTGTCGTCGTAGGACAGGCGCAGGGAAACTCCCAGGGAAACTCGGGGTTTGAGTTTCCAAGTTTCCACACCTGTCGCCGTTCGCATTACCCCTGAAGGACAATCCCCACCCTCAGCCGAAAACCTCCGAGCCAGCCACAGAGGGAGTGTCATCCATGCGCGCGTTCACCAAGCCGCTCATCGCAATCGTCGCTGTCTGCCTCGCTGGACTGCTGCTGTCGGGTTGCCCGGCCAAGCCAGTGGAGGACACCACCTCCACCATCGAGTCCGAGCCCTGGCCCGACGCTGCCACTGAGCCCACGGAGCCCGAGCCCGTCGCTCTGGAGCGGCCTGAGGGTGCGCCCGAGCCGCCGGTTGAGCCATCCGAGGGCTGGGCCGAGATCCGCGTCGCGGCAACCATCCTCACGCGCAAGCATCCCTTCTACAAGGAACTCGAGGCAGCGCTGGTGGAGGCCGCCGAAGACCACAACATCACTCTCGACGTGCAGTCCTCGGAGTTCGACTCGCAGAAACAGCGCGCGCAGGTGCAGAACTTCGTCGTTGAGGGCTATGACGCGATCATCGTCTGCCCCGCTGATTCCGACAGCGTCGGCGGCGCGATCCAACTCGCCAATGACGCTCACATCCCCGTCTTCACCGCCGACATCGCCGCGAACTCAGGCGATGTGGTCGCGAATGTCGCCTCCGACAATGTCCAGGGCGGACGGCTCGCCGGCGAGTACCTCGCGGAGGCGCTGGGCGGTGCGGGCGAGGTCATCATCATCGACCATCCGACCGTCACGTCAGTCCAAGACCGCGTCCGGGGCTTTGAGGAAGCGCTCGCCGAACATGAGGGCATGACGGTCGTCGACAAGCCGGCCGCCGATGGCCAGCGCGACAAGGCCCAGAAGCGCGCGCAGAACGCGCTGCTCGCGAACCCGGGCGCCAAGGCGATCTTCGGCATCAATGACGACTCCGCCCTCGGGGCGCTGGCCGCTCTCCGCCAAGCCGGCAATGAGGACATCCTCATCATCGGCTACGACGCCACCGAAGAGGCCCGCAAGGAGATCCTGGCGGGTTCGCCGCTGGTGGCCGATGTGGTGCAATACCCGGACTGGATCGCGCGTCTCACCATCGAAGCCATCGTGAAGTACCTCAGTGGCGAAGACGTGCCCGATGAGATCCCCGTGCCGGTCGGCATCGTCGACAAGGCCGCGCTCGAGGCGGGCGCCTGATTGCCCATGACTGACACCCCTCGCGCGCCGCGTGCGTGGAGATCGACCGTAGGCATGCTCGTCCGCCGCTACGGGAGCGCGCTGGGGTTTGTGCTGCTGTGCATCTACTTCTCACTCGCCACGCCTAACCACACGTTCACCCGACCACAGAACTTGCTCAATATCACCGACCAGGTCGCCGCCAACCTCATCCTCGCGACTGGGATGACGCTCGTCATCGTCTCCGGCGGGATCGATCTATCGGTAGGGTCGGTGCTGGCCTTCGGCGGCACCATATCCGGTGGCGTGCTCGCCCACGGTATGGCCGGCGGGGAGACGGCGAGCCCGGGGCTCGTGCTGCTCGCGGTGCTGTGCGGCATGGGCATCGGCGCGGCGAGCGGGCTCTTCAACGGCTTCATCATCGCGCGCTTCAACATCCGACCGTTCATCGCGACGCTGGCGATGATGCTCGTGGCGCGAGGGCTGGCGAACGTCTACGTCCAGGGCGGGCGCTTTGGCAACCTCCCGGATACGTTCACCTCGCTCGGCCGCGGGCGCCTCGGCCCCATCCCCCAGACCGCCATCATCGCATGCGTCATCGCGCTGATCGGCCACCTCATCCTGAAGCGAACCGCCTTCGGGCGGTGGGTCTACGCGATGGGCGGGAACGAGGAGGCCGCGCGGCTGAGCGGGATCCCAATCGCGCGCACGAAAATCATCGTCTACGCCGTCTGCGGATTGCTCGCGGCGGTCGGCGGGGTCATGTCGGCATCCACGCTTGGCGCGGGCGACCCAACCACAGGCAACTATGCCGAACTTGATGCGATTGCGGCCGTCGTCCTCGGCGGCGCGAGCCTGTCCGGAGGCATGGGAAGCGTCGGCGGAACGGTGCTGGGGGCGCTGCTTATTGGGGTGCTGAACAACGGCTTGGCCCTGCTGAAGGTGGATGAGTTCTGGCAGCTTGTCGCGCGCGGGCTGGTCATCCTCGGCGCGATGATCCTCGACCAAATGACGAAACGCGACACCTAGCGCCGACCCCGCGTAGCGACGGGCTTCCAGCCCGTCGTCCGTTGCCTTGCGGTCAAATCCCCTGAAACAGCCGATTCGCCATGCCCGTGGGCAGACCGGCCTCGATGATCCCCCGCGCCGCTCGTTCGATATCGTATGCGACGCGGTGGAACTCAACCGCTTCCATCTGATCGTCGTAGATGGCGTACGCCGCCGCGGGATTGCCGTCGCGCGGTTGGCCGACCGCGCCGGGGTTCGCGAGGTACTGGCCGACGTAGTCGACCTTCACGCTCCCGCCTCGAGGCGTCATTTCGCCATCGCCTCGTGGCGGATTCTGTTGGCGGTAGAACCACCCCGCGTAATGCGTGTGGCCAAGGAACCCCACCTGCGTGTCCATCCGATCGAAACTCGGCATCGCGCCCCGCCACGAGTAGACGTACTCGTCCGGATCGGCCATCGACCCGTGACAAGCCATGACCCGCTCGATCTTGCGACGCAAGGGCAGCGACGTCAACATGCGAACATGCTCTTCCTCCAGCCGCGCGCGCGTCCAGAGGATGCAGGCCTTGGCCTGGGGAGTGAAGGCGAACTCGGCGCCCTCTTTGACGGCCGCCACATCGTGGTTGCCCTTGACGCCGACAACGCCGTGCTCTTTGAGCAGCGCGCAGCACTCGTTCGGCCACGCGCCATAGCCTACGATATCGCCCAGGGAGACGATCTTGTGGCAGCTCTCCTTGAGAATCTCGGCCATGACCGCCTCAAGGGCGGGGAGGTTTGAGTGAATGTCAGACAGTATGGCTAGCTTCAACCGAGCGCTCCGGTGCTTTCCGGACATGACGTGAGGCGCGTCGCAGGTCTACGAGTCATCCCTCGATGCCGCTACTCCAATTGTCTCTGTCTTGGCCTCGAACGTCAAGACTTGTAATGTGATTCTCACCGCTTCTGTGGCCCCGTATTTGGGGGCATCTTCGTCCCATCCCGCCGCGCGCGCCGCTAGCTCCCGGCACGCGGCGCCAAACGCGCCGTTCCCGGGGCGAATTGCGTCGGGCGCTGCCGCGAGCCTCACCGAGGCCAGGCCGTCGTAAATCGCCAACTGGCGCGGGCCCGCCACGCTCGCCATGTCCGTCAACTCGCAACTGAGTCGCTCGACTTCCGCCCGCGCAACATCCCGCGCGGCCTGGCGCGTAAACTTGAGCGCGCGCCTCAGTTGCGACTCCGCGAGCAGCAAGTCGCCCTCCATCAACGCGAAGCGCGTCGCGCTCATCCGCCCCAGCGGATCGCCGCGCCCCGTCGTCGCCAGCGTCGCGAGCACAGGCGGCACCAGCTGTGCCGCTTTCAGCAACTCCGCCACCGCCTTGAGGTCCGCGCGCAGGGCGCCCTGATACCAGGCCGCGATTTCCGCGTCCGTCTTAGGGCCCGCGTCGGCGCGACACGCTTGCCATTTGACCGATCCGGAGAGGCTCAGCGACCGCACCTCTGACACCCGCCACCGGAGCCGATCTACCCCCATCAAGATGGCGCGCGCCTTGATGAAAAGCGTCACCCAACGCCAGTCCTTGTACTCCGGATGGTAAGCCTGCGCCCACAAGAGCGCGTCATTGAGCTGGCGGTCCTCCTCAAGCCGGACCGTCAGTTTGCGCAGGCGATCCAGCGGCCGCGGGTCCAAGACCACTGCGCCCGGTGGCGGAGTGGGCCGGGCGAGTGGCGTTTCGCGCGGCTCGCTTTGCACCTCGGCCAGCAGGCGCGTCGCCCGCTCATGGCCGGGCGTGAGTTCGAGAGCCAACCGGCACGCCTCAGCCCCAGCCCCGCCGTCGCCACGCAGGAGATGAACCGCCGCCGCCCGCACCAGCGGCGCCGGATCGTTGGGATCGGCCTCGCGCCACAGGGCTAGATTCCGCAAAGCACCCACGTAACGGTACCGCGATACCTGCCCGTCAATCAGCTCCGCCAACGCGTCGAGATCCGCGCGCTTCATCTCGTCAGCCCGAGCCAGCGTCCGAGTGCGACGAGCAAACGGATCCGGGTGGGTCTGCAGCAGGTTCTTGTACCACGGACGAGGGTGGTCGCGGCCATCGAGAATAGCATCGAAGAACACGATAAGACCCGCTGGGTCATAGCCCGCCGCCAGCGCGTAGTCGACGCCCCGCTTGTCGGCCTGCGCCTCCTGCCGGCGAGAGTGGCGGAGCGAGCTGAATATCTGAGCGATCGCGAGCGGCGTTTCCAGTTCTTCCTGGTCAGCGCTCCGGGCGATGGCGGCGAGACCCAGGAACATGAGCTGACGCGATACAACGCGCTGGAAGTCCTTATCCGCGATGTGCCCGACCTCATGAGCGAGCACCGCCGCTATCTCATCCTCCGACCGAGCCGACGCCAGAAGCCCACGCGTGACGTAGATGTTAGCTCCCGGAAGCGCGAGCGCGTTGCGTTGAGGGGTGTCGAGGATGCGGAACCGGTACCTGAACTCCTGGCGCGAGCTGGGCGCCGCAACGCGTTGGCCCAACTCCTCGATCCACTCCACCAGCAGCGGGTTATCGACCGTCCCGACCTCGCGCTCGATCAGCTCCACCGAGATCCGGCCGACGATGTCCTCGATGTTGTGCTCGATCTCGTCGAGATCACCGGCCGTCGCGGGTCCTGCGAGTCCCAGCAACACGGCGGCGACAGGCAAGAGTCGCCTGCCGCCGCGTAGTCGTCGGTGAGTGTCAATTGGCATTAGGTCACTTGGGGATGAAGTCCGTCTTCTCGTCGATGCTCCTCACAGTCGCGGCGATCAGCTTCGCCGCCTGCTCCGCGTCCTTCAGCGAGATGACCTCGCTCGGCGTGTGCATGTAGCGGTTTGGTACGCCGATCAGAGCCGTCGCCGTTCCGCCGCGCGACAGTTGCATCGCGTTGGCGTCGGTGCCCGTGCCGCTGGGAGCCGCCACGAGCTGCACGGGAATCTTCGCCGCCTTCGCCGAGTCGCGCAGCATCTGCCAGAGCGCTGGGTTGATGTTCGCGCCCCGATCCAGGACGGGCCCGCCACCGAGCTTGACGTCGCCGACGCGTTTCTTGTCCGAGCCCGGGTAGTCCGTCGTGTGCGTCACGTCTACGGCAATGCCGATATCGGGATTGACGCTATACGTGCTGGTGGTCGCGCCGCGCATGCCGATCTCCTCCTGCACTGTCGCCACCGCGAACACCGCGCACGAGGGCTTGTCTTTCGAGAGCAGCCTCAGCGCCTCCATGCAGATGTGCCCGCCGATCTTGTCGTCCACGCCGGGCGAGGCGATCAGGTCCTGCTGGAGATCGGTGACGGGCACGTCGAAGGTGACGGCGTCGCCGATCGTGACGAGTTTCTCGACGGCTTTCTTGTTCTTGGCGCCGATGTCGATCCAGAACTTGTCGATCGACGAGGCCTTGCCGCGCTGCTCGGCGCTGAGCAAGTGGATCGCCGTCCGCCCGACGACGCCGGAGATGGGGCCGCTGTCGGTATGCACCAGGACGCGGAGCCCGCTCAGCACGGCGGCGTCGATCCCGCCGATGCTGGCAAAGTAGATATACCCGTCGTCGTTGATCCACTTCACGATCATCCCGATCTGATCGCAGTGACCGGCCAGCATGACGCGCGGGCTACCTTCGGGGTTGATGGCGGCAATGACGTTGCCGTGGACATCGGTCTTCACCTCATCGGCGAAGTCCGCCACGTAATCGCGCACGACATCCATCGCGGGCTGTTCGTAACCAGACGGGGATGGGGCTCTCAGCAGTTCCTTAAGAAAACCAACAGACTGTTTGCGCACGTGAGAATGGCTCCTTCCAGATCCAAGTCAGCGTGGGTTCAAAGGCGGTGGTCAGTCACGCAACCGTCAACACCAGCACGGTATTCCCTCGTTCCCCGCTCCAGCCCTCCCCTCAGTATCGCCCAATTAATTAGTGTCAGACAATAGTTTTACGACGCATACAGCCGTGTACCGCTGGATAGAGCTATTCTGGTAATAGTGTCTGACCCTAATTAATCTGCCCATCTACGATCAGTCCTGAGGCTGCAATAGGAGCTTGAGTCGCGCAAGGTCAGCCTCCTTCGCGGGGGGAAACGGTCCCGCATCATCTTCCTAGGAGAACCACCTATGTCTCGCCTGTCACTGATCGCCATGCTGCCCGCCGGATTGCTCGCAGCGCCGGGCGTCGCGCAGAACCTCGTCAACAACCTGTCGCTGTCCGAAGGCGTCTACGGTCCGACGCACTGGTCGCTCAACCGCGCCGCGGACCGGCGCGTGGACTGGTACCACGCCGGCGAGGCGCATGCATTGCGGCTGAACGGTACGGGCGAGGACTGGGCCGGAGCGACGAGCGCGCGGGTTGCGGTGACGCCGGGCGAGAAGCTGACCGTCGCGGCGTGGGTGCGCACCGATCAGCAAGTTCACGACCGCGACCGGCTGTACGTGCGGTTCTTCAGCACCGCAAGATTCCTCGGCCAGCAGGGCCCCGCGCTTCCCGCGGGAGCCGGCGCATGGACGCTCGTTGAGGCCACGGTCACCGCGCCCGAGGGCGCCGACTTCGCTGACCTGTCGCTGCAGATCTGGTCGTCTGGCTCTGTCTACATGGCCTCGCCCGGGCTCTTCCGGGGCGAGGTCGATGCCTCTGCCGTCTCGACGGCGCCGCCGGACGCCGAGTTCGCGCAGATCGACCTCCCTCGCGGGAAACCCATCGACGCCAACGAGAACGGTCTGCCGGATGCGCTCGAAGCCGCCCTGCAAGTGCCGGCAGACGCAGTGTCTTCCCGCCGCACGCGGCGCAAGACCACCAGCTTCCAGACGCCCACCGGCTACCGCGAAGACAACGACCTGAAGGTCGACGCGATCATCGTCGCCGCCAACGCCGAGCACAACCTCCAGTCATGGCAGGACTTCGGTTACGAGGTCCACTGCATGGGCGGCTTCCGCGCCGCGACTGGCTACGTCGAGCTGAATCCCGCTGAGCCTCAGACGGACGGCTCGGGCACGCGCCTGACGTGCGGGCCGGGCAGCTACTACATGGTCCCCACCGAAAAGCGCCGGCAAATCATGGCGGAGTACTTCGCCGCCGCCGTCCGCAATGGCACCGAGGCCGTCTCGCCTGAGGAGCCGGAGTTCTTCAGTCGGGCCGGTTACTCGGACGCCTTCAAGGCCGAGTGGCAAGAGGTGTACGGCGAGCCGTGGCAGGCGCCCGATTCCTCCGTCGACGCCCGGCTGAAAGCCGAACGCCTGAAAGCTCGGATGGAGCAGCAGCTATTGACGGATATCTACGTGGAGTCGCGCAAAGTCGATCCGGGGGTCACGCGCTATCTGCTCGCCCACAGCCCGCTGAACTACAGTGCGTGGGGCATCACCTTCGCCCATGCCGCCATGCTCAAGACCGGCCTGGTTGACGAGACCGTCGCGCAGGTCTGGACGGGCACGGCGCGCTCGCACATCACCCACCAAGGCCACCAGGCAGAGCGGACGTTTGAGAACGCATTCCTGGAATATAGCTCGTCGTGGAATCTCGTGCGGGGGCTCGACATCCCGGTCTGGTTCCTGATGGATCCCGTTGAGGACAACCCCGACCGGCCGATGGAGGATTACCACCGCAACTACGAACGCACGCTTGCCGCGTCGCTGCTCTTCCCGGAGGTCGACCGGTTCGAGGTCATGCCGTGGCCCACGCGCATCTTCGGCCGAGTGCCCGATGACTTCGCCACTGAAATCACCAGCGTCATCCGCACCCTCTCCGACATGCAGAACCAATCGTCGGAGAAGCCCCTCGTGGCGCAGGAGAAGCCCCTCGTGGCGCAGGCATTCCTGCCTGCGGCCGTCTCGCCGTCGGAGGGGCCGAATACGACATCGCGCAGCGATGGAGGTATCCGGCCCGCCGCCGTCTGGGACTGCGGGACCCAAGGCATCGCCACCTTCATCGCCGACTCCGCCATGTACCAACGCGGAGACCCATCCGCCAGCGACGTGCGCGACATCTATGGGCTATGCCTCCCATTCCTCATGAAGGGCATCCCCGCCCAGATCGCTCACCTCGACCGCGCCGCGGATCCAGGCTACCTCGACGCTTATCGCGCGCTGCTGGTGTCGTATGACGCCTTCAAGCCGGAGTCGCCCGAGATCAACGAAGCGCTGGCCGACTGGACCGAGCGCGGCGGCACGCTGCTGGTGTTCGGCGGCGACGATGCCTACTGCGAGGCCGATAGCTGGTGGCGCGAGGCGGGCTTCCATGGCCCGACCGACCACTTGCTCTCGCTGGTCGGCTTCGACGTATCCAGTCGCGAGGTCATCGGCGAGCACAACGAGGGTTGGACGCTTGCGGCGGAGACCGACTACACCGGCCGGCTCATGGAGAATCAGACGGTCGAGGAGATCGACCTCACGCCTTACTTGAACGACTCCGACGCCGTCTACGTGCGGTTCGAGGACTCGCAGAAGGACGACGGCTGGGGCGGGCTAATCACCCGTCTCGAGCTGGATGGCACGCAGGGCGGCAACCCGTATCGCGAGACGCTCATCCCCGGATCCGCGGCCGAGGGCGCGCTCATCCATGATGACAACGAGTCCCACCTAAACGACGGGCCGGCGCGTTTCACCGACGCCCTGAGTTACGTGGTCTATCGCTTGCCCTTCGATCGGGGTACGCGGGCCACGCTCAGCGTCGAGATCGGCAATCAGTACCGGATTCTCGTCTCCGCCGCCCCACCCGGAACCGAGCGCATCTTCCACGCGCTCCCCCATCGAACCGATTCCGACCTCTGGCGCATCTCCACGGGCGAGCCGTTCGTCACCTACCAGAACTCCGGCGCCACACCTCTCATCACCCCCGTGGCGCAGGCATTCTTGCCTGCGGCCATTGGCCCCCTCGTCCTCGAGAAACGCGTCGGCTCCGGCCGCGCCCTCTTCTGCGGCCTGGCAGGCCGTCACTTCGCCGCATCCGAACGCGGCGACCGACAACTCCGCGCGTTGCTCCGCCGATCCCTCGGAGACGAATACCGCGAGCAGTCGCACATCAAGCTCGAGCGCGGCGACTATGTCATCGCGAAGACCTTCGACGGTGGGCTCGCGCTCCCAGGCCCGTTCATCGACATCCTCACTCCCGACCTCGCGGTTCGCACCGAGGTCACCCTCGCCGAGGATTCGCTCGCCGTCCTCAAGCGTCTCCGCAAATCCACCGACCCAACCATCGCCATGTGCTCATCGTGTGCTGAGTGGAAGAGCGAGGAGCCAACGCTCACGCGGATGATCGTATCCGATGCGCTGGGTGTCAACGGGGTCTGTCGCATCTACGCCGCCGACCGCAAGGTCCGCCGCGTTCACGCCGTCACGCATAGCGGCGACGCCACTGACATCGCCGTCACATCCGATGGCCCAACCATCCTCCTGCGCTACCCAAACCAGCCCAACGGGATCGGAATCACCGTCGAGTGGGAGTAAGCAAGCTCGCCGCCGCCGGCGCGATCGCGACCGTGAAGATCGCTCCCCCCACCCACTCGCGCAGCCTGACCGCCCGCGTCTCGAGCGTCCCGGCGACCCGCACGACCGCCATCCCCAGCAACCGGAATACAATGACATTCAGTAGCTTCATCGCGCTCAGCCTCCTATGTATAGGATAGCCATCCGCTCAGTCGAACCGCACGCCTCGCGACGCATTCTCACGCCCGGACGGTCCCAGAGATATAGGACCCCATCGGCGTCGGAAACGAGGGCTGCGACGCGCGGATCTCGAACAGGCCCCCCAATCCAGCCGCCAAAGGTAGATACGCGATGCGCGCAACAATGTTTGCAGTCTATTCTCTCGGACTCGTGGGGTGCTGTATGGAGACAATCGCCCAGCCCGTCGATATTGGCTCGCGTCTTGAGCTGATGGTCGACGATTCGCTCATCGAATCAATGACCGGCGCGCGATTGACGCTCCACCGGCCTGTGGAGCGCGAGGTCGCCATCGTTCTCGACCAGCCCTGGGAGGGCAACAACGGCGGTTACGTGACTGTCTTCCAGGATGGCGACCTGTACCGCATGTACTACCGTGGCAAGCAACTCAACTGGACAGGCGGCAAGCTCACCACGCCCCACGCTGAGTACTACTGCTACGCGGAGAGTGCTGACGGCATCCACTGGGAGAAGCCCAGCCTCGGACTCGTCGCCCACGATGGCTCGACGGACAACAACATCATCCTGTCCGGACTTGGGTGTCACAACTTCTCGCCCTTCAAGGACGCCAACCCTAACTGCAAGCCGGGCGAGGAGTACAAGGCCCTCGGCAGCGGCGCGAAAGGCGCGCTCGTGGCCTTCAAGTCGAGCGACGCCATTCACTGGTCGACCATGGCCGAGGCGCCCGTTATCACCGAAGGCGCCTTCGATTCTCAGAACATCGCCTTCTGGGATCCGATCGACGAGCAGTACCGCGAGTACCACCGGGGTTTCCGCGATGGCCGCGACGTCCTCACCTGCACCTCCGACGACTTCATGGCCTGGACCGATCCCGTCTGGCTCGAATACGATCCTAGTCGGCTCACCCAGCTCTACACAAACCAAGTCGCGCCGTACTACCGCGCCCCGCATATCCTGCTTGGCTTCCCAACCCGATACGCTGACAGCCGCGCCAAGCTCGGTCCGCTCAACGAGGCGATTTCGAAGGTCTCCGAACGCTACGGCACCGACTACACCGACAGCGGGTTCATGACGAGCCGCGACCGGGAGCGCTTCAGCGTCTGGAGCGAAGCCTTCATCCGCCCAGGGCCTCAGGAGGGCGGCCGTTGGGTCTATGGCGACAACTACCAGAACTGGGGCATTGTCGAGACGCCCGCCGCCGACCGGCGCGCGCCGCGCGAGTTGTCCGTCTACGCAACCGAAGGCTGCTGGGCGGGCACGAGTCTCTCGCTGCGCCGCTACAGTCTCCGCGTCGACGGGTTCAGCTCAGCAAGCGCGGACATGTCCGGCGGCGAGTTGCTCACAAAGCCAATCACATTCACGGGCTCTGAACTCGCGCTCAACTTCTCCACATCCGTCGCAGGCGGAGTTCGCGTGGAGTTGCAGGACGCCATCGGCAAGCCGATCGCCGGACACGCGCTGGCGGATTCCGAAGACATGTTCGGCGACAGCCTCGAGCGAGTCATCTCCTGGGGCGGCAGCTCGGATGTCAGCGCGCTCGCGGGCAAGCCCATCCGCCTGCGCATCGAAATCCGCGACGCCGATCTATACTCGTACCGGTTCCGATAGAATCCGCGACCGTCTTCCGTCGTACGACGATCGTCTCGATCGTCGACCGTCCTCCGTCGTAGGACAGGCGTCCCGCCCGTCGGCCGTCTTGGACCGCGAGCTTCCAGCTCGCACGTTGCCCGCAACACCGAGGAATCTCACTCAGGAGCCCACATGCCCCAACCTAACATCGTCTACATCATGTTCGACCAAGCCAAGGCCTCCGCCATGGGCTACCTCGGGAACGAGCACGTATCCACGCCGTTCACCGACAGCCTCGCCGACCGTGGCTGGAGCTTCAGCCAGGCCTACTCCGCCAGCCCCATCTGCACGCCGTCACGCGCGTCCGTTCACACAGGCGTCCATCCGCTGGTTCATCAGGTCACCTGCCACCAGAACCGGGCGCCCGCCAATCTGCCGCAACTGGCCGAGCTGCTAACGGCCGACGGGTACTACACGGGCGTGGCGGGGCACTACGAGCCGGAGCGGAATCTCTGTCGCGGGTGGCACGAGCAGGTGCCGATGCACGAACGCGGCCCCCTGTTCGAGTCTTGGCGCGCTCATCTCACCTGTGGGCGAAACGACGTCGGCTGGTCATCGGGCGGCATCGACTGCGAGGCGGATGAGGGCAACTCAGCTCGGCTGACCCAGCGCATCCTGCGCATGATCGACTCAGCGAAGGCGTCGGAGATGCCGTTCTTCCTCCACCTCTGCTACGACGACCCGCATCCGCCCTACTTCGCGCCGCGTCCGTATGACACCATGTTCGATCCAGCCGCCCTCCCCATGCCTCCACGCGGCGACGATGGCGAGCTCCCGCCTTGGCAGGCGAAGTGCCGCGAGCAGAACGGGACCGATCGAGCGACGGACATGGATGTGCGCAAGGTGGTGGCAGCCTACTACGGGCTGATCCGCTACGTCGACGACCAGATGCGCCGAGTCCACGAGGCGCTGGAGCAGCAAGACCTCCTCGAGAATACGTGGATCATCCTCGGCTCTGACCACGGCGACTACACGGGCGAGAAGGGCCTGTTCAACAAGACGGAGTCGCTATACGAATGCCTGCTCCACGTGCCGCTCATCATCGTCCCGCCACCGGGCGTCTCGCGCACCGGGCCGGCGCGGATCGACCATCTGGTCAACACCCTCGACCTCTTCCCGACGATCCTCGGACTGGCGGGTTCGGACGTGCCTGAACACGCCCAGGGCCACGACTTGCTCGAGTGGATTAAAGGCGGGGCGAGCAACCCTCTTCGCGACGCCGTCTTCGCTCAGGGCGGCGACTACCACGGATACTGCAAGACGACATTCCCCACGGGAATCCCTCACTCCGGCCGCCACCCCAGCCTGTTGCAGTCCGCGCGCGCTGCGACGTGCTCGTACATCCACGATCCCGACTACGGCGATGAGGCGTACGACCTCCGGGCCGACCCTCACGAACTCCGCAACCTGCTGAACCCGGGGGCGGGCGCCTTGCCCGACGATGCCCTGGCGCTCAAGAACCAGATCGCATCCTTCGAGGAAGAATGCCTCAGCTTGCGCCGGCGCCTTGGCGTCATCCCCGGCGACCGCGGCTTCGTGAAGGGTTGGGAGTAACGCCCGCTCCCTCCTCGCACCCAATGCTGCCTCACTGGACCGCCGGGTTTCACCCGGCATCCGTCGCCGTCCTCCCCGTCCTTGTCTCCTACTCCTTCACCCCCGCAATCACATCACTCAACGCCTCGTCCAGGTCGTGCAGGTTGAAGAAACACGCGCCTCGCGCGCCACGCTTCAGCACCCTCTCTATCTGATCTTCCACCAGCGCCGGCGCGCGCGACTCCAACTCCCCGTCTACTCTCTGATACGCGCTCAGGCCCGGCAAAATCCGCGCCAACTTCGGACCATACGCGGTCCACTCGTCGAGCGACTCCTCCAGATCCTCGGGCTTCATCACGTAGCACATCGGGATGATCGTGTCGATGATCCCCTCGTCGAGCCACCGGTACCAGTCTTGGTAAACGCTGTCGGCGCTCTCCTTCGTATGGAAGACCGCCGCCGTCACCTGCGCCTCGGGCCGGGTCTCCTTCGCGCGCTTGTACACGGCTCGCACGAGTTCGGTCGGCCCGCTCATCTGGAAGCTCTCCCATGCGGCCTGGAACTCCGCGACCGCTTCCGGCGAGGGCTGATTGTCGCGGATGGGAATCCACTGGCCGGGTTGCTCCGGCTCAACCGTCACAGTCTCGTTGAAGTAGTTCGCGCGACCCGCCATGCCCGTCAGCGTCTGCATCGCCTCGATGTCCATGGCGAAGAGCGGCCCATCGATGATGATCAGCGTCCCGCCGCCCTCGACGAACGCCACCAGATCCTCCGCTAGTTGTTCGCCCATCCGGTAAGCGCAGACCAGCGCCACCGCGCCGTCCGCCGCAATGTCGCCCGGCAGCCCGTCGACGACGCGCGACTCATGCCCGGTAATCCCGAGCGCCCGGACGAATTCAGCCGCCATGTAGCTCCCGTAGTCCTTCGCCGTCTCGGGCGGGAAGATGACCGGCACTCCGCCCTCCGTGTTGGCTCCATCGAGGGCCTTCGCCACCGCATTCTCCGCGAAGGCCTCGCGGAGTTTCTGAGCGTGGTAGTTCAGCCCCAGAACCGTGCCGTCGCCGAGTTCGTTCAGGTACACCGCCGGCGCCCCATTGCTGAACCGCGCGAGCACGGTGGCAGTGGTGGGATCATCGATGGGATTCGCATCGAAGTCCGCCGTGTAGGGGATGCTGTCGGAGCTGAACCACGCCGGATCCATGCCGTGCTGCTCGCGGAACTGGCTGACGCACGGGTCGCAGTAGCACGTCTCCCGCGAGCTGTGGCGGATGTAGTCGAAGTGGATGCCATCCACATCGTAGCGCTCCAGCACGTCGATCATCAGATCGCTCTGAAACGCCCGCACCTCCGCCTTGCCCAAGTCATACCACCACTTGGCACTGCCCGCGGCATTCACCATCCGCCAATCCGGGTGCTCCGCGAAGAGCCCCCCGGACTTCGGCGAGCCCGAAGAGCCGTTCACATACCACGCGTGGACCTCAATCCCGCGCTCGTGGCACTCGTCCACCATGTATCCCAGCGGATCGAAGCCCTCATCCACATCACCGCGCATCGGCGCGAGGTCGGTCTCATACGACGCCTCAGCCCAATGCCACACAAGCAGGTAGAGCGCATCCAGCTTCGCCCGCTCCGCAATTGCGATGGCCTCGTCCGCGGTCGCCTGCGTGCCCATCCGCGACGCGTGCGCCCACGCGGCCATATACGGCTTCTCCGGAACCTCAGCCTGACACATCTGCACCGCCATCAGTAACCATAGCATGACCGGCGTTTCGCCCAATCCCCTGCCACTCCTGCCGTCGCCGTCGTAGGTCAGGCGTCTCGCCTGTCGCCGTCGCCGTCCCGTGGCTGCGGCTCTCAGGGAAACTCGGTGTCTGAGTTTCCAGAGCCGCTCCGTTGCCGTTCACTGGAGCGCGGACGCCCTCGTCCGCATGCCGTGCCCCTGCCGACAAAGGCCAAACACAGCCGCCGGTGGAACACGCTGTTTGCAGTACGGGTGTTTGCCGGTATCCCGATTACATGTTGACCTTCGGAGGATTCCCATGCGACTCATTACCGTTCTCATGCTTCTGCTCGCCCTGACCGCCGCGCTGATCGCCCAAGACGTAGACGCGCTCAATGCGACAGCCGAGGACCTTGGCGAGGCCGGCGAGTGGGAAGACCTCTTCAACGGCGAGGACCTGACGGGCTGGGTAAAGGTGAAGGGCCACACGAAGGACAGTTGGTCGGTCGAGGATGGCATCCTCACCAACGTCTGCACGCACGACGACCGCGGCTCAGACCTCGGCACCGAGCGGCTGTTCACCGACCACCAGATCCACGTTGAGTTCCGCGTTCCCGAGGCCGGCAACTCCGGCGTCTACGTGCAGGGACGCTACGAGGCGCAGATCGCCGATACCGCCGCGATCGAGGAGCCTACCATGGGCCATTGCGGCGGGATCTGGGCCGTGTCTGATCCGCTGGTGCAGGCGGCCAAGCCCGTTGGCGAGTGGCAAAGCTACGACATCCTGTTTCTCGCGCCCAAGGTCGATGATGCGGGCAACGTCACCGCCGCCGCGCGCATGACGGTCTACCTCAACGGCGTGCTCGTCCAGGACGACGTTGCGCTTGAGTGGGCCAAACCGGGCGAGCCGGTCAAGCCCCAACCCACCGGCGGCCAGATCGATGATAACATCACTGAGCCCGGCTGCCTCATGCTCCAGGGCGACCACTCATCGATGGAGTACAAGAACATCAAGGTCCGCGAGATCACGCTCAACTGAGGGTACTACGTAGCGATGCCGTTTCCGTCGACTTCGTAGGTCGAAGCTCTAGCTTCGACGCCGGTAGGGGCGCAATTCATTGCGCCCTGCCGTTGCCGTCGCGTGGCACAGGGAAACTCGCAGTGTGAGTTTTCAGGGCTCCCGCCCCGTTGCGCGCCGAGGGCGCCGCCGTACGGAGGGCCGAATACGAGATCGTCGTATGATCGAAGTATCCGGCCCCGCCTGTCACTCCACTCACTCGGCCCCGCTCCGCTCTCTCACCTCAGCCGTGAAGGCCTCCGGCGGCGACGCGTGCACCCTCAGGGCCTCCCGGCTGTATGTGCAGGCTTCTGGATCCCGGCTGCCGAACGAATGGAACCAATGGCTGACTGTTCAGCCAACGCCGGGGCGCCCAGGTCCATATGGGAGATCCCGAGTTGGAGAACTCAATGATGGCGTCCATCCAACGAATGCTGCCGGTTACAGTACTGGCTATCGTCCTCGCCACAACAGTCCATGCCGCCGATACACCGATCAAGACATTCATTCTAGCCGGGCAGTCCAACATGGTCGGCTACGGCGACAGCACGGAACTGCCCGACGATCTCCGCAAGGGCAACGACGGTGTTCTGATGTTTGAGGGTGGCAAGTTGACCTCCCCCCATTAACGGTACCACTCACAGTCTCATGGATTCGTTGCCTTCAGCCATGTCCGTAAGGCGAGGTATAACCGAGTCTGGAGGACATGGCTGGATCGCCTCAGGAGCCGGCGGCCGGTAGCCCAACGAGC
>PVBE010714538.1_pt1 | contig 30846 bp, 32 predicted proteins | sample 1631181 | NCBI WGS metagenome assembly PVBE01 (sample SAMN08397723, study PRJNA350692) | Marine metagenome, whole genome shotgun sequencing project. | isolation source: water | place: Pacific Ocean | collected 2012-04
ATCGACCCAAGTGGACTGGATCAAGGAGAAGACGAAGAGAATAAGAGCACCAGGGCCGGCACAGGCCGGATCGGAAACGTCCGAACTTAGAAACAGCGGACACTCCAGCTCGTCCAAACAACGACTTCTTCAACACCCTCGGCCAACAACGCCCGCGACGCAATGCCGGCGGGCGGCGAGCTCCGTATCGAGGCGACCAACACGTCGCTGACCGCGGTCGGAGCCGAGGGCCAAGCCGCCGGCGACTACGTTTCGATCCAAGTGAGCGACACGGGCGCCCGCATGACGGCGGAGGTACAACGAAAGATCTTCGATCCTTTCTTTACCACCAAGGAGGTGGGCAAGGGCACCGGTCTCGGCCTTTCGATGATTTACGGCTTCATCACCCAATCCGGCGGGCGTATCACGGTGGCGAGCGAGCCGGGCCAAGGCAGCCGCTTTCGGCTCTATCTTCCCCGCGCCGCATCCCCGGCGGCGCCCGAGGCGCCACGTTCCGACGCTCTGGACCGGGCCACCGGCGAGACCGTGCTGGTGGTCGAGGACGAGGACGACCTCCGCGCCATCACGCGCCTCCTGCTCGCCGATCTCGGCTACCGGGTCTTGGAGGCCGCCAGCGGCGAGGAGGCGCTGGCACTGCTCGGCGACAGTGGCGACGTTGATCTGCTGCTGACCGACGTGGTCCTCGCCGGTGCGATGAACGGGCTCGAAGTCGCCGCCGCGGCCCGCACCGGCCATCCCGAACTGCGTGTCGCCTTCATGTCGGGCTACCTGGGCGAAAGCCTGGAAGGCCACGCCAAGTTCACCGAGGACACCGTTCTGATCCAGAAGCCCTTCAATCGCGACGACCTCGCGGGCCAGCTTCGCCGGGCGCTCGACGCCGGTTGACGGACGGCGGCGGCCGCGATTTCGAATTCGGCTTGGCGCGGCACCCGGCGCCGAGGTTATGTTGATACCGTCCGATTGAAGGAAGCTTGCGATGGTGATCGACGTTCACGCCCATTTCCTACCCGAGAGCTCGCTCGACGCCTTGCGCCGGGGGGCCGAGCGGTTCCCCTCGGTCGAGCTGATCGACACAGAGGCTGGGCCCCGCCTCGCCTTCGCCGGCGGGCCACCGACCCGACCGATCATGGGCAAGCTGCGCGAGATCGAGCCGCGCCTCGCCTTCTTGGCCGAACTGGGCCTCGACAGACAGCTCGCCGGCGGTTGGCTGGACGCCTTCGGCTACGAGCTTCCAGCCGAGGAGGGCGCCGCCTGGAGCCGCTTCTTGAACCAGGGCATGCTGGAGGCCGCCGCCTCGGTCGAGCCGCTGCTGCCGCTGGCCACGGTGCCGATGCAGGACGGCCGCCTGGCCGCGGCGGTGCTGGAAGAGGCGGTCCGCGCCGGCGCCCCCGGTGCCATGATCGGTACCCAGCCGAAAGGCGGCCACGGCAACCTGGACGACCCTGGCCTCGACCCCTTCTGGGAGCGGGCGGCGGCCCTCGGCGCGCCCATCATGGTGCACCCGATGTTCGGCTCGGACGACGGCCGACTGCACGATTTCGGTATGATGAACGCGGTCGGTCGGGTCACCGACGTCACCATCGCCGTCTCGCGGTTGCTGTTTTCCGGCCATCTGCAACGCTTCGAGGGCTTGAAGCTGATCGCCTCGACGGGTGGCGGCGCGCTGCCTTACATGTTGGGGCGGCTGGCCCGCAATCACGCCATCCAGGGAGGCGCCGTGGCGGATCCGGTGGAGGGCTTCCATCGGCTCTATTTCGACAGCATCGTCTTCCGGCCCGAGGCGCTCCGCTTCCTGGTCGACCTGGTGGGGGCCGAACGGATCATGCTCGGCTCCGACTATCCCTTCCCGATCGGCGACACGGCACCTCGGCGAGTGATCGAGGACTCGGGCTTCGGCGAGGCGGAGGTCGCCCGCATGCTGAGCGGCACCGCGACCGAGGTCTTCGCGCTTTGAAGGATCGCGGCTCCCGCGTCTGATGGATTTTTCGAGGCTGCCTCGCTATGCTCGCTCGCGGGGAAGGGGAGAATGGGGGTTCTCGAGGTCCGACGCCCGCGACCGCTGGTTCTGGCCGTGCGGGCCGCTCTTGTCGGCCTGCTCGTCGTCGCTGCCGTCGCCGTGGTCGGGGGCCAGTTCCACGACTTCGAGCCGAGTGCCTGGATCGCTAGAATCGAAGACGTGATCAATGCCTGGGGACCTTGGGGCGCCGCCGTCTCGATGGGCATCATGGTGCTGCATTCATTCATCCCTTTTCCAGCGGAGTTCCTGGCGATCGCCAACGGCATGCTCTACGGCCCGGTCCTGGGTACCTTGATCACCTGGTCCGGTGCGATGCTGGGAGCGCTTCTTGCCTTCGGCTTGTCGCGCTTCTTGGGCCGGCCTTTCGTCGAGACGATGCTGGCGCGCCGGCAATCGGCCTGGCTGGATTCCTGGTCCGGGGAGCGCGCGGCGCATTGGATCTTCCTCGCCCGCTTCGTGCCCGTGATCGCCTTCAACCTGGTCAACTACGCCGCCGGCCTGACCCGGATTTCCTGGTGGACCTTCATCTGGACGACCGCCGTCGGCATTCTGCCGATGACGGCGCTGATGGTGACGATGGGGGCCTCGATCAACCATCTCGATTGGCGATGGTGGCTGGTGCTGATGGCCGGCGGCTTCTCGGCCTGGCTTTTCTTGCGGCGGTGGCTCGAGGCACGCAACTAGCCAGAGCGTTGTAGAGTGTGTCGCCCTCTTGTTGCCAAAGTTGATTTCTTGGCCGCTATGGCCTATATCAGCCCCATCAGCATTTTGAGACACGCGGCGTATCGCGCTTCGTCACGCCGACCGAGCCGTCATACCCTCGGAGATTGATGAGCTGAGACCCGCCGGCGCATGGCGTGCCGACGACTAACGAACCTTTGAAGGATATGACGAATGACGACTGGAACCGTAAAGTGGTTCAACGCCGTAAAAGGCTTTGGCTTCATCACCCCCGACGAGGGTGGCAAAGACGCCTTTGTGCACATTTCAGCGCTGGAGCGTGCCGGCATCCATGCTCTCGACGAAGGACAGCGCGTCGAGTATGAGCTGCAGCCGGGCCGCGACGGCAAGTCCTCGGCGGAGAATTTGAGCCTGGCGGACTGAGCTGGGCGGGATTTGAGGGAAAGGGCCCGCGTCACGCGGGCTCTTTCATTTCACACCGTCGCATCCGAGACGCGAAAGGAGAACGACATCGTTACCGTATACGTGCGTGACAACAACGTCGATCAAGCGCTCCGCGCATTGAAAAAGAAGTTGCAGCGGGAAGGCGTGTTCCGCGAAATGAAGTTACGCCGGCACTACGAGAAGCCCTCGGAGCGTCGCGTGCGCGAGGCCGCCGACGCGGCCCGTAGATTGCGCAAGCTGCAACGCAAGAGGGCGCAGCGGGAAGGCTTGATATAGGCTTCGCGCTCTTGGAACCGAAGCGAACGCGAAGGTTCCTCGACCCGTTCCAGGCTCAGCGCGCCGCCAGACGCGGCGGTTCGATCGACCTTTCGAAATCAAAACGCACCGTCGCCTGGCGGATCACCGCAGGCCCTGGCGGGGCCAAGATGTCCATGACGATTTCGGGTCCGATGCGGAAGTAGCGTACCCGCGCTTTCGGCGCCAGGACGAGGGTGAATTCACTACCGTCCTTCAACAGATGGCCGGCAGCCCAGCGAATCAGCTTCGATTCTCGCCGCGCCAACCCGTCGCCGGCGATCGATCGGCTGCTCAGAAACATGATGCTGACGACGTTGCCGGTCTGTCGGACCCGGTAGTCGACGATGCGCCGCCAGGGGAACGAGAGGCGGGTGAAACCGGCCTTCGCCTCCAGAACAAGGCCGACCGGGCCGTTCGTCGCCGCGGTCGCCGGGGTGGCCGAGACGGTGGCCGCCAAGGCCCATCCCGCCAGAAACAACAAGCACTTCGCCACTTTCACCATGACTTGGCTCCCAAGGGTGACAGGCGCCCGAACGATGCCCGCCCGGCCTCCTGGCAAAGAGATGGGGAAGCGTGGCAGAAGCACCAGTGATGGCGGTCACGACCCCGAAATGGGCCAATTCCGGCCTGCTGCCAACCTTTCCTTGAAACTCCGGCGCAGGCAAAGATTTGGCCCCGGCGGCAACGAATGATATATCTACTGCAACAAAGTCGAACCGCGGGCGGGGGCTTGCGCGGCATGGGAGGCGAAAAATGAAAACCATTCTGTTGCCGTTTCGCGACGGTGCGGCCGGTGATGCCGCGCTCGCCGTCGCACATATGGTGGCGCGTCAGTTCGACGGCTATATCGAGGGCCTTCTGGTCCGTCGAACGCAGCAAATCATCGCCGCCGAGGGCTTCGTGCTACCGCCCGAATCATTGGGCCAACTGACCGAGAACGAGGAGGTCCTGGCGGAATACTCCAGGCGCTTCCAGGCCTTCGTCGAAACCCACAAGGTGCCGATCCGCGAGGTCACCTATACCCGCGATGCTGTCAGCGCCGGCTGGCGCGAGGTCGACGGCATCGAAAGCCAGGTGGTCGGCGACTACGGTCGGCTCTTCGATCTGGTGGTGATCGGCCGCTCGTTGGAGCAATCGACCGCGGGCTGGCTGGCGACCTGCGAGGCGGCGCTCTTCGAAAGCGGCCGGCCGGTGCTGATCACCTCCGAACGGGTACCGGAGCGGCTGGGCGAGACCGTCGTCGTGGCCTGGAACGGCAGCACCGAGACGGCCCGGACACTGGCCGTCGGCATGCCGTTCCTGGAAGGTGCCAAGGAGGTCGTGGTGTTGACCGTCGAGGGCGGCACCGTGCCCGGCCCGACCGGTCAGCAGATGGCCAACCACCTGATCCGAAACGGCATCAATGCCCGCGCCGTCTCCGCCACGCCGCGCTCGCGCTCGGTCGGCGAGAGCATCTTCGCCGAAGCGCAAGAACTCGGCGCGGACCTGCTGGTCAAGGGCGCCTATACCCAGAACCGGCTAAGGCAGATGATCTTCGGCGGCGCCACCCGCCACCTGCTCACCGCCACCGACATTCCGATGCTGATGGCGCACTGAGGCATCCGTCGACCTGGGCCGCTCGCCGGCTCAACCCACCTCGGAGAGCAGGCGGGCGATCTCGTGTTGGTCGCGCCGGACCGCCACCTCGGCCGCGGTGAGGCCGTTTCCATCTCGTGCCGCCGGGTCGGCACCGTTGGCGAGCAGCAAGCGGACGACCTCCGGCTTGCCGCCGCCGGCCGCCCAATGCAGCGCCGAGCCACCGTTCCGGTCGCGCGCGTCGACGTCGGCGCCCTTGGCGAGGAAGGCGTGCGCGATCGCCACATGGCCTTTCTTGACGGCCTCGATGAAGTCGTGGCCGAGATCGAAACGCCCGGTGTCCCAGCCGCCGTAGCCGGCGTAGACCAGGGTACCGGCGCGGACCTCCTGCAGCATCGGATGGTAGGCCTGGGCCAAGGTGTCGACGATCTGGGTGCCGTCACACCCATCGAGGGCCGCCGCCTCCGCCGGTGCCGCGTCCACGAAACCCCGGATCCGAAAACCATCGGCGGCGCGGACCCAGTAGCGGCAGGCCTCGGCCATGGCGGGCGGCCTTTCTAGCCGCTTCCGGCGCGGTCGTAATAGGCCTGCAGCACGGCCAGCACCTCCGGCCGGCTGAATTCCGGTGGCACGGTCTCGTGCCCGGCGAACATCTCGCGGAGCCGGGTGCCGGAAATCGTCAATCGATCGGCCTCGTCGTGCGGGCAGGTCTTCGCCGTCGCCATACCGTCACATTTAGTGCAGTAGAAGGTGATGTCGATCTTCAGCGGCTGGGTCGCCAGGCTGCCGGAGGGAATCGCATCGAAGATGTGATGCGCGTCGAAGGGCCCGTAGTAGTCGCCGACGCCGGCATGATCGCGCCCCACCACCAGGTGCGAGCAGCCGAAATTCTGCCGAAAGAGGGCGTGCAGCAGCGCCTCGCGCGGCCCCGCATAGCGCATCTCGATCGGATAGCCGGCCTGAATGACGGTACCGGGCACGAAATAATTCTCGACCAGAGTGTCGATCGCCTCGACCCGGACTTCGGCCGGGATATCGCCCGGTTTCAAGGCTCCCAGAACCTGGTGGATCAGAACCCCGTCCAAGACCTCGATCGCGATCTTGGCCAGATATTCGTGGCTGCGGTGCATCGGGTTGCGGGTCTGGAAGGCCGCCACCCGGGACCAGCCGTTCTTCTCGAACATGGCCCGGGTTTCGGCCGGCCGGTGGTAAAGGCCCTTGTAGGTCTCGGGGAAATGGCCCTCGGAAAGCGCCCGGACCGGGCCGGCGAGGTTGATCTCGCCCTGGGCCATCACTTTCTCGACTCCGGGATGCGCGGCGTCGGTGGTGCCGTAGACCTGGGCGCATTCGAGTGCCTTGTCGGCGGCATATTTCTCGGCTACCGACAGGATTCCCAGTATCTCGCCGCTGTCGCCGTCGACCAGCGCCACTTCCTCGCCGAGGTCGATCCCGGCGGCGAGGCCAGCCTCGGCCGAGAGCGTGATCGGGATCGGCCAGAAGAGGCCGTCGTCGAGTTGCATGTCGACGCAAGCGCCGCGCCAATCGGCCTCGCCCATGAAGCCTGGAAGCGGCGTGTAGGCACCCATCGCCAGCATGAAGAGGTCGGAGACCTCGCGGCTGGTCAGCAGCACCCGTTGCAAGGTTTCGGCGTGCCGCAGCTCCGCCGCCCGATCGCCCTCGGGCACCAGCAGCGCCATCAACGCGCCGCCGCCGTGCGGCGGCACCAAATTTCCCATCGCCCGTCCCTTCGCCAATTCGCCCCGATTCCCAGGGCCACCCGAACTTTCTATCAAACCGGCTCCACCCTTGGCCAGAAAACTTTCGAAAAAACGAATATGTAGTATTTGCAGATCGCCGGTCGGCGGGTATATGAAGAGGCGCGGCGCATTCCGGCTGGCTTTATCGGTCCGGGCATGACAGGTCGCCCGAGCGCACTAGATCAGAGGCCGGGGCACCGGAAAGGGCGATAGGGATGGCGGCCGAGGGACCACGGGCACAGACGATCGCGGTGATCGGCGGCGGCATCGCCGGCATCACCGCCGCCGTCGAGGTGGCGGAGACCGGCTACGACGTCGTCTTGCTCGAGAAGGGGCCGACGCTCGGCGGCCGGGTGACCCGTCTCAACCGCTATTTCCCCAAGCTCTGCCACCCGACCTGCGGGCTGGAGATCAACTACCAGCGAATTCGCAAGAACCGGCGCCTCAAGGTGATCACCATGGCCGAGGTCGAGGCGGTCTCGGGCGGGCCCGGCGATTTCACCATCCGGATAAAGAAAAAGCCGCGCCACGTGAACGCCAACTGCACCGCTTGCGGCGACTGCGCCGAGGCGGCGGAGAGCGAGGTTCCAAACCGGTTCAACTACGGCCTCGACCGGGTCAAGGCCGCCTACCTGCCGCACGAGCACGCCTTTCCGATGCGCTATGTGATCGCGGGCGACGTCATCGGCACGCCCGAGGCGGACCGGATCAAGGCCGCCTGCCGCTACGGCGCGGTCGACTTGGACGAGGTCGAGGAAAACTTCGAGCTCAACGCCGGCGCCGTCATCTGGGCCACCGGCTGGCGGCCTTACGACGCTTCCAGAATAGAGGTCTACGGCTACGACGCCTCGCCCGACATCATCACCAACGTCGAGATGGAGCGGCTGGCGAACCATGACGGGCCGACCGGCGGGCGGATCGTCCGGCCTTCGGACGGGACGCCGGCCAAGCGGGTGGCGCTGATCCAGTGCGCCGGCTCGCGCGATACCAACCACCTGCCCTATTGCTCGATGATCTGCTGCCTGGCTTCGCTGAAGCACGCCGCCTATATCCGCGAGCAATATGACGACGCCGAAGTCGACATCTACTACATCGACATTCGCGCGCATGACAAAATGTCGTCCTTCTACGAACGGGTCAGGCACGATCCGGGGATCAACTTCATCAAGTCGAAGCCGGGCCAGATCACCGTGGCCGAGGATGGCCGGCCGCTGGTCGCGGGCGAGCGCACGGTCGAGCGCGAGATTTACCAAACGCCCTATGACCTGGTGGTGCTGGCGGTCGGGATGACGCCGAGCCTGGGCGCCGATTTCACCGCGCCGGCGGCGCTCGAGCAGGACGAGCACGGCTTCCTCCTCGCCAGCCTGGACGGCGACGGCGCTCAGTTCTCGGCCGGTGTCGCTTCCGGCCCGATCGACGTCGCGCTGTCGACCCAGTCGGCGACCGCGGCGGCGCTGAAGGCGATCCAAGCGGTCCGGGCCGGCTGAGGGGGCGATGGCGGTGGCGGAGCGGAAACCAGGTCTTTATCTCTGCGAAGGCTGCGGCATCGCCGAGGCGGTCTCGGTCGGCGATCTGTTCGGCTTGGCGACCGGCGAAATGCGGCTCCAGGCCTGCCGGCGCCACGAAGCGCTCTGTAGCGAGGCGGGCACCGCCCTGATCGCCCGCGACGTCGATGGCGGCACCGTCGACCAGGCCATCATCGCCGCCTGTTCGCCGCGCGTCATGGCCGATCGCTTCCAGTTCGCCGGCGCCGAGGTGATCCGCGTCAACCTGCGCGAGCAGGTCGCCTGGACCCAAGCCGCCGGCGAGGAGGACACCCAGATGCTCGCCGCCGACAACGTCCGCATGGGCGTCGCCGAGGCGGCGCGACGGGAGCCGCCGGAGCCACACGGAGAAGCGACGGCGAGCAACAAGCTGCTGGTCGTCGGCGGTGGCGTCGCCGGCCTGACCGCTGCGGACGAGGCCGCCCGCTCGGGCCTCGACGTGGTGCTGGTCGAGAAAAGCGACCAACTGGGCGGCTGGGCCCGGAAATGGAGCCGTATCCTGCCCGACCGGCCGCCCTACCGGGAGCCGCAGCCGAACGATATCGAAGAGCTGATCGCCCGGGTCGAGGGCAATCCCGCGATCCAGGTACTGACCGACACGCTGGTCGTCCGGACCGCCGGCGGTCCCGGCAATTTCGAGGTAACGTTCGGTCACGGCGGCACCGAGAGCCGCGAGGTGGTCGGCGCCATCGTCGTCGCCACCGGCTGGCGACCCTACGACACGGGCAAACTGGCGCATCTCGGCTATGGCGTCTCGGCCGATATCGTCACCGATATCGAGTTCGAGGCGCTGCTGGCGGCGCCCGAGATCAAGCGCCCCTCCGACGGCGCCAGGCCCGAGAACGCGATCTTCGTGCTCTCCGGCGAGCCGGAGCGGATGCCCTACGCCTCCGGCGTCAGCGACCGAATCGCCATCAAGCAGGCCTTGCAGCTGCTGGAAGCGGTGCCCGACGCCATGGTCTATGTGCTTTACGAGGACCTGCGCGCGCACGGCTTGGCGGAAGAATTCTATCGCCGGGCACAGGAAGCCGGCATCGTCTTCCAGAAGGGCCGCGTGATCTCGGCCAGCCCTGGCCCGACGCTCGAGATCGAGGACGAGCTGTTGGGCGAGACCGTCACCATGGCTGGCCTCGATCTGGTGGTGCTGGCGAGCGGCATGGTGGCGAACGCGACCAATATCGATCTGGCCCCGGCGGCGAGCGGCCAGGAGCTGCTGGCCGACGACATCGACCCGGCCCGGCCCTTGCCAACGGTGGCCGAGGACGAGGCCACGCCCGACGAAACGGCGGACGGCGAGGCGGAAGGCGACGAGGCGGTGGCGGCGCTGCCGGGCGGTCCGATCCTCAACCTGCAATACCGCCAAGGACCGCACCTGCCGATCCTGGCGCACGGTTTCGCCGATTCCCATTACATCTGCTTCCCCTACGAGACCCGTCGCACCGGCATCTACACCTGTGGTCCGGTGCGCCGGCCGATGACGATCGCCGAGGCCCGCCAGGACGCCCAGGGCGCGGTCTTGAAGGCGCTGCAGGCGATTCGGGCGGCGGGCGAAGCGACCGCATTGCACCCCCGCGTCGGCGATTTGTCGTTCCCGGAATTCGGCCTCGACATCTGCACCAAGTGCCGGCGCTGCACCGTCGAATGCCCCTTCGGCGCCATCGACGAGCAAGAGGACGGCTATCCGATCCTCGAGCCCACCCGCTGTCGGCGCTGCGGCACCTGCATGGGCGCCTGTCCGGTCCGCACCATCAGCTTCAAGAACTATAACGTGCAGATGGTCACCGACATGATCAAGGCGGTGGAGGTGCCGGACGAGTTCGACGAGAAGCCCCGGATCCTGGTGCTGGCCTGCGAGAACGACGCCTATCCCGCCCTCGACATGGCCGGCATCAACCGGCATCGGATCACGCCTTTCGTCCGCATTCTGCCGGTGCGCTGTCTCGGCTCGGTGAGCCAGGTCTGGATCTCGACGGCGCTGGAGAGCGGCTACGACGGCATCTTGCTGCTGGGCTGCAAGTCGGGCGACGACTACCAGTGCCATTTCGTCAAGGGCAGCGCCATCGCCGAGGATCGCATGGCCAACGTCGCCGAGACCTTGGCGAGCTTGGCGCTGGAGGAGGAGCGGGTCCAGGTGCGGGAGATCTCGATCGCCGATTCGGGCCATGTTGGAGAAGTCCTGAACGACTTCGCGGCCAGAATCGAGGAGATCGGCTACAACCCCTTCAAGGGCTTCTGAGCCATGACCGCCTCGCCGCCGGCAACCGCCACCCAGAGCTACGACCTCGGCTTCGCCCGCTGGGTCCGGGACAATATCGACGGCGGCGACAAGCTTTCGCTCTGCATGCAGTGCGGCGTCTGCTCCGGCTCCTGCCCGATCGGCGTGCAGATGGACCACGGCCCCCGAAAGCTGATCATGATGATCCGGGCCGGCATGAAGGAGGCGGTGCTCGGCTCCAACACACTTTGGAACTGCACCTCGTGCTATCGCTGCGTGGTGCGTTGCCCGCGCGGCGTGCCGGTCACTTATATCCTGCAGGACCTGGCCGCCAAGGCGGTCGAACTCGGCTACGCCGAGGCCGAGGACAACACCCACTTTTCGAAATCGTTCTGGTGGTCGGCGAAGCGCTTCGGGCGTACCGACGAGCGACTGGTGACGGCGAAGTATTACTTCTCCTTCGGCCTCGGCGAAGGGATCAAACGCGGCCTCGCCAACCTCAAAATCGCCCTCGGCATGCTGCGCGCTGGACGCATGCATATCGGCTTGCCGCACCGGATCAAGGACCGCAAGGGCCTGCAGGCGATCCTCGACAAGGCAGCCGAGATCGAGTCCCGCGAAGGAGGCCAGCCATGACCGGCGACGACGACCGGGATACCGGAGGGAAGATCACTTTCACCTATTATCCGGGCTGCTCCTCCCAGGGCAGCGCCCGGCATCTGGACGAATCGCTGCGCGCCATCGCGCCCGAGATCGGCCTGGAGCTGGTGGAGCTGGACGACTGGAACTGCTGCGGCGCCTCGGTCGGCCAGATCGGCGGCGGGGCGCTGCCCAATACGGCGCTGACCGGGCGCAACCTGGCGAAGGCGGCGGCGCAAGGGCCCCGCGACGTCGTCACCGGCTGCGCCGCCTGCTACCTCAACACCCATGCCGGCAACGAGAAGATCAAGAGCGACGTCGCCATGCGGGCACGGGTCAACGAGGCGCTGGGCGCGGCCGAGCTTTCCTATGACGACGACCTCGAGGTCCGCCACGTCTGCGAGGTGATCGTCAACGATGTCGGCATCGACAAGGTGGCAGCGCGGGTCAGCAATCCGCTGACCGGCCTCAAGGTGGCGGGCTATGTCGGCTGCCAGACGGTTCGGCCCTTTGCCGCCACCGATGGCGGTGGCAACTACGATACCTACGAAGACCCGGATTTCCTGGACGATTTCACCCGCGCCTGCGGTGCCGAGGCGGTCGAGTTCGATCCTAAGACCTCCTGCTGCGGCGGCTCCGTCGCGGTGATGAGCCCGGACCGCACGCTGCATCTGATCCGCGACATCCTGCAGGCGGCCCAAGATGCCGGCGCCGACGTAATCTCGACCCCCTGCCCGCTCTGCCAGACCAACGTCGAGATGTATCAAGACCAGATCAACCAGAAATTCGGCACCGCGTTCCGGATTCCGGTGGTCTTCTACAGCCAGTTGATGGCGGTCGCCTTCGGCCTCGAGCCCGACCAGGCGGCGCTGGCGCGCAACACGGTGCCGGCCGACAAGCTGGCGGAGCTTGCCAAGAAGTAGCCGGAGCCCCGCCGATCAGGGCGTCAGGTCCAGGGCCTCGGACAGCGATTTATCCGGCCGAGCCGGATCGGGCGCTCAACCGGGGCGACCACGGGATCCCAGTCGGCTCGTCGATGGGGCTCGGGCCGAGCCGCTTCCTCGCATCGACACGGTACCAGACGTAGTCGTTGGCGACGTAGACGGCGGTGCGGCTCAGCGTGATTGCGACGGTCACGACCGCGGAGGAGGCGGCGGTGTTTCTGAACACGAGCGCGAGGGCGCCGACCCTGACGATGCTGAGGGCCCGGTAGATGATCGCCTTGGTGGCGCTGATCGGTACCACACCGTCCGGCCCAGGAGCCGCCTCGCAGCATATTTTCCAGAAATATTCGTAGTTGTAGGTCATCATCGCGGAGGTGGCCGCATTGACGACGAAGAAGACGCCGCCGGTCGTGGCCGCCTCCGAGGCGAAGACCAGGTACCAGACCTGATCGTTGAGCGTCGCGGCCGTCACATAGGAGATGGTCTTGTAGAGGGAGAGTTCCTCGTTCGGGATGCCGTCCCCATACGCCGGCTCCTCGCCCGCCGCGGCGGGCCGTTCGAGCGTCCCCCGCGCGGCGCAAGGCACGTCGCCCGCCATGCAGAGGCGCGACTTCAAGGGAATCGTGCGTTTCAAGAGGTCCAAGGCGTGTGCCGGCTGACCGGCCGAACAGCAGAACGCATAGACCCCGATCGCCAACAGCATCACACGCGCGATGGACGGGCCGGGTCGCGACAGCAGTCCCCACCGCGAAAAGCGTCGATCGACCGCGGCACGCCGCGGAATAGCGAATGGCCGCCAAGAAAACCCCATCGGCACGCCCCGGATGCCGCCCCCATTACCGACAGTCGTAGCACAATCGACAGCCGGCCGCGATTTAGCTCCGAATGGCCGTCGCCCGCTCCTGCATGTGCCGAGCCAGCGATCGAAAACCGAGCCACCCGACCCTTTCGTACTGGCTCGGTGCTGGTCGAGGCGGATGCCACGGAATCGAGCGCCGCCACGAAGTCGTATCCCGAACGCCGTCGCGCGGCGCGGCGGCGTCATCAGTACGGCATCGCCGCCTTGCCGTCCGCGCCAACTGCGCTCTCGGCCAGCGGGCAATCGAACCGACACGCGAGAAGGTGCATCCCGGCGTCTTTGCGAGCGATCGAAGAGAGCGTGGCAATCCAGAGGCTCGCGCCAAAGGACATCGGGGGCGTGCTCGGACTTCGAGGCTCCCCACGCCGCTCCTGGATCGCCACGGCGCTGCGCGCCTCGCGATGACGAGTTGGGGGCGCTCGGCCCCTTGTGATGACCGCCGTTGGGCCCCGAGAGGTTGGTTCATAGGCTCATTGGTATCAAGTCCTGGGACCGAGCGCCCAATCCAATCTCAGGCTGGCCGCGAGGCGCGAAACTGGGCGGTGACGAGTTCGCCGCTTTCGGCCAGCCGAAGCAAGCGGCGCCAGGTATCCCGCATACCATCGGCGCTTTCGCCGAACGCTTGCTCGATTCGTTCTCGGATCGGGCCGGTTTCCAAGGCCGCCAGATCCCGACCGAGCTGTTCGACCATCCATCCGCCCCGGTCCTTGAGGACCGCGCCCTCGAAGCCAGCAGCGGAGAGCGCGTCCCGGATCTCGTCCGGCGTGGCCCAATGGTGCGCCAGGCCTGAATTTGCCGCATGCTCCGCCATTTCCTCGGAGAGCGGTCCGGACCAACCGCGCAGCCAATCGTTGCCGACCAGAACGCCGCCGGGCCGAAGCACGCGCCGAACCTCGGCGAACAACTCCCGTTTCTGGGCGATCTTGATGATGACGCCCAGGGTGAAGACCACGTCGAAGCTCGAATCCTCGAAGGGGAGCGGGCCTGGTTCGATCAGACGAAACTCGGTTTTGTCGGCGATCCCCCGGTTCCGGGCCAGCTCGCTCGCGCGTGCGAGCTGTTGTCGATGGACATCGACGCCGACCACCCGGCCCGCCCGATGATTTGCCACCAACGCCATGGCGGGGCCGCCCAGGCCACAGCCCAAGTCCAGTATCTTCTTGCCCCGAACCGCGATGCCGTCGATCACGGACGCGACCTCTTCGACGCCGCCGGGCGACATGAAGCCTTCGCCCCAGATGATCTCCATGCCGATCAAATGGGCCGCCTCGTATTCGCCGCCTGATTCGGTCATGAGGCACTCCGAAACGAATTGTGCCGATGGCTCGGCGGACAGCGAAAAGGGGGCCGGTCCCGAAGGGCCGGCCCCTGGATTTCAGACGCGGTGGCGAAGACCGCTCAGGCCTCGGCCGCCATTCTGTTGATGGCGGAGAGGATCGCCCGCATCGAGGCGGTGTTGGTGTTGGGGTGGATGCCGACGCCGTGCGCCTCCTGGCCCTCGCCGTTGCCGAGCTTGATGAAGCAGACCGCCTCGACGTCCGAGCCGGAGCCGAGCGCGTCCTGGTGATAGTCCAGGAAGCGGCCGTCGATGCCGCATTCCGCCTTCAGCGCCGCCACGAAGGCGTCGATCGGGCCGTTGCCGCCGCCCGAGATTTGGCGTTCCTCGCCATTCTCGCGGATGGTCGCGGTGCAGTTGACGATTTCGCTGCGGTGCGGGTCGGTGTTCAGGCGATAGTCGACCAACTCGAATGGGGTCTTTGGCTCCAGATAAGTCTCCCGGAACTTGGCCCAGATCTCCTCGGTCACGATCTCCTTGCCGCTCTCGTCGGTAATCTCCTGGATCACGCCCGAGAACTCGACCTGCAGCTCGCGCGGCAGATCGATGCCATATTCGGCGTGCAACAGGTAGGCGACGCCGCCCTTGCCCGACTGGCTGTTGACCCGAATGATGGCCTCGTAATCGCGGCCGACGTCCTTCGGGTCGATCGGCAGATAAGGCACCGCCCAGAACTCGCTGTTGCTCTGCTTCATCGCCGCCATGCCCTTCTTGATGGCGTCCTGGTGCGAGCCGGAGAAGGCGGTGTAGACCAGCTCGCCGGCATAGGGGTGGCGTTCGTGCACCGGCAGTTGGTTGCAGTATTCCGCCACTTCGATCGATTCGTTGATCCGGGTGAAGTCGATCTCCGGGTCGACGCCCTGGCTGTACATGTTCAAGGCCAGCGTCACCAGGTCGACGTTGCCGGTGCGCTCGCCGTTGCCGAAGAGGGTGCCCTCGATGCGATCGGCGCCGGCCATGACGCCGAGCTCGGTCGCCGCGACCGCGGTGCCGCGATCGTTGTGGGGGTGCAGGCTGAGGCAGATCTTCTCCCGCTCCCGGAAATGGCGATGCATCCACTCGATCTGGTCGGCGTAGTAGTTCGGCGAGGCCATCTCGACCGTGGCCGGCAGATTGAAGATGATCGGCACCGCCGCGCTCGGCCGCCAGATCTCCATGACGCCATGGCAGACGTCGACGGCATAGTCGAGCTCGGTGCCGGTGAAGCTTTCCGGCGAATACTCGAAGCGGAGCTTGGTGCCGCCCGCCTCCAGCGCCGGCGCCAGCTGCTTGCAGAGGACGGCGCCGTCGGTGGCGATCTTCCTGACCCCGTCGCGGTCGGAATCGAAGACGACGCGGCGCTGCAGCGTCGAGGTCGAGTTGTAGAGGTGCATGATGACGTTCTTGGCACCGTCGACCGCCTCGTAGGTGCGCCTGATCAACTCGTCCCGCGATTGCGTCAGGACCTGGATCCAGACGTCGTCGGGGACCAGATCGTGCTCGATGATATGACGGCAGAAATCGAAATCGGTTTCAGAAGCGGCGGGAAAGCCGACCTCGATCTCCTTGAAGCCGAGTTCGACCAGGTGCTGGAAGAACTTCAGCTTCTTCTGGCGGTCCATCGGCTCGATCAGGGCCTGATTGCCGTCGCGCAGGTCGACGGAGCACCAGATCGGCGCCTTGTCGACGACGCGGCCCGGCCATTGTCGGTCGGGCAGGTCGATCTGGGGGAAGGCTTGGTATTTGTGTACGGGCAGCTTGGCCATGGCGGTAACTCCGCTTTTCAGACCGGCGGACAGATCCGACGCCGAACGCCACCAGCGCGGCTCGGGCGCAAGGCGTCGAATTCAGGCTGGATATGTCGATTGCTTGGCATTCGCCGGCAGTCTTGGAAGCACGCGTATAAAACGCGAAATTAGGAAAACAGAACGGTCCCGACCCTCTTCAAGGAGTCGGGTTGATAAGTCGGAGCGCGCGCGCCCTCGTCTGTTTTCGTGACTGCATGGTGGCGGACCATAACGATTCGGGGCGCCCCGGTCAATCCGTATGCACGCTCCCGGCGGTCAGGCGCCGCAGCAGAACCAGGCGGGCGGCGCCGTAGTGGCGCTGGTCGATCGCCTCGAAGCCGGCGGGTGCCTCGAAAGGCTCGTCCCGGGCCAGCTCGATCGCGACCACGGCGTCGCCCGTTAGCCAGCCATGCTCGGCGAGCGCGGCCAGCGCCGGGACGGCGAGGCCGGAGCCATAGGGCGGGTCCATCAGCACCAGGCCGTGGGCGCGGGGCGCCGGGCCCGGCCGGGTCGCGTCGCTCCGCTGGAAGGTGATCTCGGCCGGGTCCGCCATGCCGGCGGCGTTTCGCCGGATAAGGTCGATGGCGTTCGGATCGTTTTCGAAAAAGCCGACGTGGCTGGCACCCCGGCTGAGCGCCTCCAACCCCAAGGCGCCCGAGCCGGCGAAGACGTCTAGGACATCGACACCGGCCGGCATCGGCCCAGCATCGGACCCGTAAGGTCCGTGTGCCAGCAGGTTGAAGAGGGCTTCGCGAGCCCGGTCCGAGGTCGGCCTGAGGCGCCGGCCTTCCGGCCCCAGCAGTCGCCGCCCCTTATGCCGGCCGCCGACGATGCGCATTTGGCTTCGCACGGGCGGGGCGCCGGCCGGGCCTGGGTGCTGCCGCCTTGGCTTGCGGCCCGCCGACCTTCAGGCCGAAGCGCGCCGCCGCGGGCCCCAATTGGTCGGCCAGCACCCGGCCCTTGACCTCGCCCGCCTCGCCCCGCTTCAGATCGCCGAGCTGGAAGGGGCCGTAGGCGATCCGAATGAGCCGCGTCACCTCCAGGCCGAGATGGTTGGCGAGCTTGCGGATCTCGCGGTTCTTGCCCTCTTTCAAGGTCATCGTCAGCCAGGCGTTGGCCCCCTGCAGGCGGTCGAGCTGGGCCTCGACGGCGCCGTAGCGAACGCCCTCGATGGTGACGCCGTCGGCCAGTTTGTCGAGACGCCCCTGCTCGACCGTCCCGTGCACGCGGACCCGGTAGCGCCGGCTCCAGCCGGTGGCGGGCAGTTCCAGATGGCGGGCCAGGCCGCCGTCGTTGGTCAGCAGCAGCAAGCCTTCCGAGGCGAAGTCGAGGCGGCCCACCGAAATCACCCGGCCGAGGCCGGCTGGCAATTTTTCGAACACCGTCGGTCGGCCCTCGGGGTCCCGGTGACTGGTTATCAGGCCCCGGGCCTTGTGGTAGCGCCAGAGCCGGGTCGCCTCGGGCTCGGCGATCGGTTTGCCGTCGACGGTGATCCGGGCTTGCGTGCCGACGTTCAGCGCCGGGCTCGCCAGCACCTGGCCGTCGACCGCGACCCGGCCGGCCTCGATCCAGCGCTCCGCCTCGCGGCGCGAGCAGAGCCCCGCCCGTGCCAGCACCTTGGCGATCCGTTCTCCCTTGGCTTCGGTCATTCTCGGCTACCGTCCTGTTCCGCCGCCTTCATAGGCCGCCCGTGGGCCGCCGACAATGGTTGCTTGACGGTTGGCGCTCGGCGCCGCCATGTAGGGCCGATGGAGGAGAGCGGCTACATGGCCGAGGCGCTGGCCGAGGCCAGGGCGGCGGGTGAACGGGACGAGGTACCGGTCGGCGCCGTCGTCGTCGGTGCCGACGGCCGGGTCCTGGCCCGGGCCGGCAACCGCACCGAGGAGTTGGCCGACCCGACCGCACATGCCGAGATCCTGGCGATCCGTGAAGCCTGTGCCCTGATCGGCGCGCCCCGCCTGATCGGCGCCGCGCTCCATGTCACGCTGGAGCCTTGCCCGATGTGCGCCCAGGCGATCAGCTTCGCCCGGATCGCCCGGCTTTACTGGGGTGCGGGCGACCCGAAGGGCGGCGGCGTCGAGCACGGCCCCAGGGTCCTGCACCAGCCGACCTGCCACCACGCACCCGTACTCTATCCCGGCATCGGCGAAGCCGAGGCGGCCAAACTCCTGCGGGACTTTTTCGCGGCGAGACGCTAGATTGCCGGCGACAGGGGACGATCAGAAACCCAACCAGTCTAGCCCGAGGAAACCAGCATGGATTTCGAATATTCCGACAAGACCAAGGCCCTGATGGAGCGACTCCAGGCCTTCATGGACGAGCACATCTACCCGAACGAACAGCGTTTCTTCGAGGAGATCGCCGAGGGCGACCGCTGGCAGCCGGTCGGCGTCGTCGAGGAATTGAAGCCGAAGGCACGCGAGGCCGGGCTCTGGAACCTGTTCCTGCCCGAAAGCTCCCTCGGTGCCGGTCTCACCAACCTCGAATACGCACCGCTGTGCGAGATCATGGGTCGCTCGCCGATGGCGCCCGAGGTCTTCAACTGCTCCGCCCCCGATACTGGCAACATGGAGACGCTGGAGCGCTACGGCAGCGAAGCGCAGAAGGAGCAATGGCTGAAGCCCTTGCTGGCCGGCGAGATCCGTTCCTGCTTCGCCATGACCGAGCCGGCGGTGGCCTCCTCCGACGCCACCAACATCGAATCCTCGATCGTCCGCGACGGCGACGAGTATGTCATCAACGGCCGCAAGTGGTGGTCGTCGGGTGCCGGCGATCCGCGCTGCAAGCTTTATATCTTCATGGGCAAGACCGATCCCAACAATACGGACCGGCACAAGCAGCAGTCGATGATTCTGGTGCCTTCCGACACGTCCGGCATCACCATCGAGCGGATGCTGACCGTCTTCGGCTACGACGACGCGCCGCACGGCCACGCCCAGGTCCACTACGACAACGTCCGCGTACCGGCCTCCAACATGCTGTTGGGCGAGGGCCGCGGTTTCGAGATCGCCCAAGGCCGCCTCGGCCCGGGCCGGATTCACCACTGCATGCGCCAGGTCGGTGTCGCCGAGCGGGCGCTCGAGGAGATGTGCAAGCGCACCAAGTCGCGGGTCGCCTTCGGCCGTCCGGTCTCGGAGCAGACGGTCACGCAAGAGCGGGTGGCGCAATCGCGCATCGAGATCGACCAGTCGCGGCTCCTGACGCTCAGGGCCGCCTACATGATGGACACGGTCGGCAACAAGGTCGCCCGCAAGGAAATCGCCATGATCAAGGTGGCGGCGCCCAACACCACGCTGAAGGTGCTGGACTGGGCGATCCAGGCGCATGGCGGCGGCGGCGTCAGCCAGGAGTTCATGTTGGCCTTCTGGTGGGCGCACTCGCGCACGCTCCGTCTCGCCGACGGCCCCGACGAGGTCCACCGCAACCAGATCGCCCGGCTCGAGCTCAGGCGCTGGAACTGAGGCTCAACCACGCGCCGGCCGGCCCTTCGCCCGAATAGCGGGGGCCGGTCCGGAGGCGCCCGGGGGCGAGATTTGGCATGGCGCCTCCGAAGGCGATCTTCTTCGACCTCGACGATACCCTGATAGCCGCCTATGCCCGCCCCGAGGCGGCTTGGGACGCGCTGCTACCGGCCTATGCCGATCGTCTGGGTGCCGTCGAGGCTGTGTCCCTGCGCCGGTCGATCTTGGGCATCGCGGAGGGGTTCTGGGGCGACCCGGAGCAGCATCGCTATTGGCGCCAGCGCATCCGCCAGGCCCGACGAGAGGTCGTCCGGCGTGCCCTCGACGCGCTGGGGATCGGAGACGACGACCTCGGCGACGAGATCGCGGACGCCTTCAGCGAGCACCGCGAACAGAATCTGATGCTCTATCCGGAGGTGCACGACCGCCTGAGCGAACTGGCGGCCCGGGGCTTTCGCCTGGCGCTGGTCACCAACGGGGCCAGCGACAGCCAGTGGCGCAAGATCGATCGCTTCGATCTGCGGCGTCATTTCGAGCAGATCCTGGTCGAAGGTGATTTCGGTGCCGGCAAACCGGAAGAGCGCGTCTATAGGCATCTGTTGGCCGAATTCTCGCTGCCGCCCGAAAGCGTCTGGATGGTCGGCGACAATCTCGAATGGGAAGTCCGGGCGCCGCAACGCCACGGCATGACCGGGATCTGGTGCAATCGGCTGGGCGACCCGCTGCCGGCCGACAGCACCGTCCGGCCCGATCACGAAATCGCTGACCTCTCCGACCTCGCCGCCCTGCTGGCCGATTGAACTGGCGCCCGCAATTCGGCTAGCGCGCCGCCCAGAGAAAGAGATATTCGCCTAGGCTGTCATCGTAGGTAGCGCGAACCTGGTCGATCCGGCCGTCCGAGATATCGGCGCCAAAGGGCGTCGAGGCCCCGGCGAACCTCGTCCTCGCCGGCGATCCCGGCCCGGATCGCGGGCTCAAGAAGCGTGGCTCCCGCTATCGCGCTTCAGAAAGGACGGGCACGTCGGCGAGCGAGAGTGACTGCCACCAAGGTTAGTTTGCGGCGCATTTGGCCAAGGCCTCTTGCTTTGCGTTCTTGGCCTCCAATAGGTTGGCCGCGGCGATGCAAGCCTTCACTTGCATCAGCTTCACCTGGGCCAACACCGCTTTCGCCTTCGCCTCGGATACGCTCACGACACTCTTTTGCATCTCCTTCTTGGACTTGATCATCCGCCCGATGAAGCCTTCATCGGTCAGGTCTTCGGCCAGGAAAGTATTCATACATGTGAAGGCGAACGCGCCGCCCTTGCCGAGCTTTGCGAGACTTTCGACTTTCTTGTCGACCGCGGCAATGGTGCTGTGCATGGCTTTGACGGTGCCTGGCGTCGGGCGACCGTCGGTGTCGAATTCTGCGGTGAGCGGCTGCAGGAACTTCTTCACCGTCTCCTGGTCCTGTCCGATCAGAACACCGTCTTCCAACATCTCCTCGAGATATTGGGCGGTGTTCTCGTATAGCTTCAGCTCGGCGCGGACCTCCTCGGCCTTCATGAGGGTGTTGAAATCCACCGTCGACATGGCGGTGACGCAGGCGTCGATCAACGGCTCGACGCCGGTGTCGTCCAAGAAGTTGCGGTGGATCTCGACCAGGCTCCGTTGGGTCTCGGCGGTGACCTCGACATTGAGGCCGCCGACGCTCTCGGTGCTCGCACTGGCCGCCAGGCGCGCGTTGGCTTGCTGCAACTGCACCAGGCTTTGAATCGCCGCGTCGGTCTTCTTCAGCTGATCGTCCAGCGCTTTCGTTTTCTCGGCCTCTTTTCCGGCCTCGGGTGCCTTTGCACCGATCTTCTTCAGTTTCGCCACTTCGGCCTTGGCTGCGGCTTCGGCCTTCTTCAATGTCTCGGCATCGACGCCCTCGACGCTCGCGGCCGAGCCGATCGCGGCGAGCGGGCGCCCGAATGCCCCCGCCGCCATTTCGCTCGACAGTAGCGTCGCCATCTTCTTGTCCAGCCGGGCCAGCTTCAAGGTGTACGATACTTTCGTCAGCGCGCCGTTCGCGTAGGCCTCGCAGGCACGGTACATTTCGTCGCGCAGCAACTGGATTACCGCCAGGCGCTCGCCCAACTGCGCGACGGCGCCGGCATAGGAGCGGGCGAAGCTGCCGCTCGCATCGATCTTCTTCGTGCTGCCGTCGGGGCTTGCGCTCTCGCCAGCTAAGCTGGCGGCTATTTTCATGGCCTCGGAGAAGGCCTGCGCCACGTCAGGGCTGGGCTCGGCGCAGAGAAAACGGCCGTCGCCTTGCCTCCGGTTCCAGATCACGCGTTGCTTCGCGTCCGTAACGAGACTTTCTTTGGAAGTGTCCCGAGCGTGGAAGATGTGGGTTTCCCAATTGGTTTTCTCGCAAGCTACCAAGCTCACAGCCAATATGGCGACTACCACCGTCAGCCGAATCATTCCCATATCGAAACGCCCCTCTGTTTTCGCAAACGATGATTGCGGAGAGTATGTGGCTTATATCAAGAAATGTAATATTATCATCTAATGTAACTTTTAATTGTGATTTTGGCATTTCTTGTGCCGAATGGCAACAGCAGAGTCAACTGTTCGACAGCATTCCATGGTCTGATCCCACGTCTGCCTCGACCGAAAGCGGGACAACCGACGCCATCTTGCGATGGTTCGGACGATTCGCCCTTGGCACTTGAATTTGGCGGCGGCTACCGTTCCGCCCAAAGGAAGAGGTAGTCGCCCAGGCGATCGTCCCAGGCGGCGCGAACCTGGTCGATCCGGCCGTCGGCGATATCGGCCCTGAGCTGGGCCAGCCCGTGCTGGACCTCGTCCTCGCCGGCGATATCGGCGAAGGAGGAGATCCCGGCCCGGATCGCGGGCTCGAGATAGAGTTCGGGCGCATGCTTGCCACAGTAGAGAAAGTGATCGACGGCCTGAGCCGGCTGGAACCAGGGCTGGCGCCCGAGGGCCCGAAAGCCGGCTCGGCGGAGCGCTGCCTCGATCCGGTCCACCGTCGGCACCTCGAGCATCGATTCCGCCATCATTTCCGGGAAATAGTGATTGAGCCAGAAGCCCCGCATTTGCTCTCGCTCCGAGGTCAGGATCGCGAAACGGCCGGTTCCGAGGACGCGGCGGATCTCGGTGAAGGCGGCTTCCATGTCGGCGAAGTGATGCACCGCATGGACCGCCCAGGCGCCACCGAAGGTACCGTCCGGGAACGGTAGCGCTTCGGCGATGCCGTCGAGCCAGATGCCGTCCGGCGACTTCGCCCGCGCCTCGGCCAGCATTAGAGCGGACGGGTCGATCCCGGTGACCAGCAGGCCCGATCGACGAAGCGCGATGGCGTAGTTGCCGGTGCCGCAGCCGAGCTCCAGACATTGCCCGCCGGGCGCCGGCGCCACCAGACGCCGTAGCGTCTCGACAATAGAAGGATCGGCTCGCCGGGTCGCGTCGTAGCCGCTACCGATACGATCGTAGAGGGCAGTCATCCGGGTGCCGTCAGTGAAAGGTCCGGCCGCCGCCGACCACCAGGGCGGTGCGGGTGACGAGAACCCGTCGTCGCTCGAGCCGCATCGCCTCAGGACCCTCGCGCCGCGGCGATCAACAGGTCGTCGATCACCCGTTCCAGATGCTTGACGGTGTTGCAGACCTTGGCGATGTGGCAATAGGGAACGTAGCGCGGCATCTCGCTGTCGCCGCTGCCCCAGAAGGTTCGGGGCTCTGGGTTGAGCCAGATCACCCGCTTGGCGCGGCGGTAGATCGTCTCCAGGATATCGGCCCGGGGGTCGGTATTGTTGGATCGGCCGTCGCCGAGCATGATCACCGTGGTCTTGCGGTCGACCTCGTCGAGGAAGTCGGTCTCGAAATCTTCCAGCATGTGGCCATAGTCGGTGGGCCGGAAGCCGATCTCGTCCAGCACCTGGTTGATCGCGTCCTCGGCGCTTGAATCCTCCAGCGTCTGGCTGACCTCGGCCAGACGGTCGGAGAAAGCGAAGGCGCGAACCTCGGCCAGGACCTCGTTCAAGCTGTAGAGGAAGAGCAACAGGAACCGGGCCGCCTGGCTGACCGACCGGCTGACGTCGCAAATCGCCATCACCTTCGGCTTGTCGATCCGCCGTTGGCGCCAGTAGAGATCGAAGGGAATGCCGTCGTGGCTCATGTTGCGGCGAATGGTGCGGGCGATATCGAGACGGCCGCGCTTGACCCGGTGCAGGCGGCGGGTGTGCTTTTCGGCCAGCCGTTTGGCCATCCGCCGGACGATCCGCTGCATCCGGGACAGGTCGCGGATCTCGAGGCTGGAAAGGCGAGCTTCTTCCAGGAACTCTTCCCGGAGCCGCTCCGAGCCCGGCACCGCGTAGAGCTGGACCTGACGGTCGACCAGGCGCCGCGCCTCCTCCAGAAGAAAGGTGCGCCCCGCTTCCAGCGCCTGTGCCTGGGCCAGACCGGCGGGCCGGCCCTGGCGGCGCAGGCCCCAGATCATCTGCTCCAGCTGTCGGAGCCCCATGTCGTCGAGCAGGCGCCGGGCCAGGATGCCGCGCTGGGTCCGGAATCGGATCTCGGCGACGCCGACCCGGTTGGCCGCGGCCTCCATGGCGGCGGCGATCGCCTCGATGTCGCCGGCGGCCAGCAGGTCGACGATTTCCGGTGCCTCGAATTCCGGTTCGTTCTCGCCCTCGATGGCGGTCGGCAGGGCCGACGCCTCGGCCGCTTCGCGGGCGAAGAAGAGATCGAAACAGGCCTCGAAGCGCTCTTTCTCGTCCTCGGATTTGGCGACGGTGACGGCGAGCGCGTCCCGCAGGCCTTCGCGATCGGCGAAGCCGACCAGCGACATCACCTCGTGTGCCTCCAGGGTCTCGCGGACCGAAACCGGAACCTCGGCCGCGCGCAAGGCCTTCAGGAAACGCTCAAGCGCGGGCTGCATCGCCGAGGCCCGCTTCGCGCGCCGACTTGCGGGTCATCTCCACCACTCGGGGGCCGATCTGCTCGATATCGACCTCGAACTTCAACAGCACGTTCAAGGTATCGCGGACCAACTCGACCTCCAGTTGGTCCGCGTTCAACAGCATCAAGACGCGGGCCCAATCCAGCGTCTCGGCGAGCGAGGGCAGTTTTTTCAGGTCCTCCTCCCGGAGCCGCTGAATGAAGGCGACCAGCTGGCGGTTCAACTGTTTCGAGATCCCGGGCAGCCGGGTGGCGACGATACGCTCCTCGGTGCGGCCGTCGGGGAAGGGAATGAAGAGGTGCAGACAGCGCCGCTTCAAGGCGTCGCCCATTTCGCGGGTATTGTTGGAGGTGAGGAAGACCATCGGCGGCACCGTCGCCTTGATGGTACCGATTTCCGGGATCGAGACCTGATAATCGGAGAGAATCTCCAACAGATAGGCCTCGAATTCCTCGTCCGACTTGTCGATCTCGTCGATCAGCAACACCGCGCCGTCGTCCTGGCGCAACGCCTTCAGAAGCGGCCTCGGCTCCAGGAACTGCTCGGAATAGAAGATGTCGCCCTGCTGGTGCAGGCGCTCAACCGCCTCGGCCAGGCTGTTGGTGCCGTCGACGATCTTGCCCAATTTCTCCTTCAGGAGCTGGGAATAGAGGAGCTGTTTGCCGTATTTCCACTCGTAGAGCGCCTTGGCCTCGTCCAGGCCCTCGTAACACTGCATGCGAATGAGGGGGAGGTCGAGCCAGGCCGCGGTGGAAAGCGCCAGCTCGGTCTTGCCGACGCCGGCCGGGCCCTCGACCAGGATCGGCTTCTTCAGGCTGGCGGCGACGAAGATCGTGGTCGCGATCCGGCGCGAGGCGATGTAATCGACTCCTCCGAGCCCCTCGACGATCGCCTCAATGGTGGCCAGCTTCGCCTGCCGTGCTTCGCTCATCTCTGCTTCCCGTCAGCCTCCGACCAAGCTCTCGCCCAGCTTTCGCCGCCGTGCCATCCGTGCACGGTGGGCGATGGTGAGCGATTTGGTGACATCCCTTGTTACCCGCTCGAGGGCGAGATCGCCACCGATTTCATAGGCCTGGGCATAGGCTGCGACGATTCGCTCGAACTCGCCGGTCAGCAGACGAAAGCCGCCGGCGACGGCTGAACTCGGCGGTTCGGCGAGCGGCGCCGCGTCCAGCTCGGCGGCCGCCCCGACCGCCGCCGCCTCGAGCACGGCCAGGCTTTCGGCCAGGCCGCCGAGCGCCTCCATCGCCTCCGGATCGGCGAGCCGGCGCTCGCGCGTCAGCGCCGCCAGGCGCGCCAACTGCCAGCCCATGGCACCGACCAGCGCGCTCGCCGCCAAGACATCCTCGACGTCGCGCAAGGGACCCGCCATGGCCTCGTAGGCGCCACCCTCGGGGCCGAGCAACGCGTCCGCGGGGACCCGACAACCGTTCAAGGTGAGGCCGCAATGGGGCGAGGGGTTCAGGAACCCCAAGGGCGGCATAGGCACGGTCTCCAGCCCCTTCGTCTCGGCCGGCACCAGGAGCGCGGAAAATCGCTTCCGGGCGCCGTCCTGGCCGGTAATCGCAAGCACGATGAAAAGGTCCGCCATCGGCCCGTTGGTGAGCCAATGCTTGGCCCCGTCGATGACGAAGTCGCCGCCGTCTCGCCGCGCCGTGGTGGCGAGGTGCTTGGGATGGGCGCCGACCTCGGGCTCGGAGATCGCGATCGAGATCGTGATCTCGCCCTTCGCGGCCTTGGCCAGCAGCTCCCGTTTCTGCGCCTCGTCGGCGAAGCCGAGAAGCATAAAGCGCGATGCCTGGCATTGCACCGCGAACGAGGTCGTTAGACCGAGGCTGCCACCGACCGCCGCGAGCACCCGGGCGGCGGCGGCGATCTCGGCATAGCCACCGCCTCGACCGCCGTAAGCTTCGGGCAGGCCGATGGCAAACAGCCCGGCCTCCGCGAAGCCCCGCCACAGCTCGGCCGGTACCGTTGACGCCGTTTCCAGGTCGTCGCGACCGGCGACTTGCCGCATGGCGAATTCGGCCATCTCCTGGCTCATCGAATGCTCCCGTTCCTTGACATGTGCCGATAATGGCGCACTTTATCAGCTTTTGACCGAGCCGCCGATCCGATATACTCGGTCTTGGGGTAGAGTCTTACACCTGAAGGGGGTCGTCATGAAGATCGCGGTCATGGGAGCGGGCGCCATCGGCGGCTATATCGGTGGCCGTCTCGCCAGCGCCGGCAACGAGGTCGCCTTCATCGCCCGCGGCGCTCATCTAGCAGCGATCCGCGAGGCTGGCCTGCGTATCACCAGTCCGGTCGGCGACCTCCATATCCAGCCGGCGACGGCGAGCGACGCGCCGACCGATATCGGCCAGGTCGACATCGTCCTTTTCGCCGTCAAGCTCTACGACGTCGCGGCCGCCGCCGAGGCGATCCGGCCGCTGGTCGGGGCGCGGACCGTCATCGTCTGCCTGCAGAACGGCGTCGATGCGGTCGATATCATGGCCCAAACTCATGGGCCGGAGCGGATCGCCGGCGGTGCCGTCCTGATCAACGCCGAAATCGCCGCACCGGGGCTGATCCAACACAATTCGATGAACGGGCTGACGCTCGGCATGCTCGACGGTAGCCCGAACGAGCTACTCCAACGCCTGGCCGACGATGCCGACGGATCCGGAATCGAGACCCGGATCGCCGACGACATCCGCCTCGAGCTATGGCGCAAGTTTCTGTTGCTGGCCCCGATGGGTGGGCTCAGCGCGATGAGCCGGGTGCCGCTGGCCCGGATCCGGGAGCGGCCCGAGACCTGGGCCTTGGCGGAGATGGCGATGGCGGAAGTGATCGCCGTCGCCAACGCCAACGGCATCGGGCTCGACGCGAACGACCTGGCGAACAGCCTCGCCTTCGTCCAAGGCACGAAGGAGAGCTGGAAGGCCTCGCTGACGGTGGATCTGGAGCAGGGCCGACGGCTCGAGATCGATTGGCTGTCGGGCACGGTTTGTCGGCTGGCCGAGGCGGCCGGCATCGATACCCCCTTCCACCGGGTCGCACTCGGCGTCTTGGCGCCGCACGCGGCGGGCACCGGCTGAGCCGGCAGTCCAGTTCAGAACTCGGGGTCGACTTCGCCGCGCCGGCCGAGGCGTCGGTCCAGCGAGGTGATCGCGATATAGACGGCGAACGTCAGAATGGGCGGAATGGCCCAAAGCAGCGAATACGAGAACCATTCGTTCGCACCCACCGGCAACGAGAAACCACGCGTTTCGTCGTAAACGAACAATGTTATCGGGCTGATCCAAGCGATCGTACCGGCCAGCCATAGGCCGAAGAGACCCCGTTCCCAATCGATTTCCATAACGACTCTACTTCCTACTCCCGTCGCCCGCCGGTCTTCGGTCGAGGACGAGCCGGGACGCCCTCTCGTCCGATCCATCTCCAGCGGTCTTGTCGTTTCGCTCGCCAGGATGCTCGGCGTCGTCCCTGCTCGGCGCTCACCCCGCCATGGTCAAAAGCAAGCCTAGGAAAGCGCCGGTCGCGACCGCGGCCGCGAGCTTCACGATGAAGGAATTGAAGGAAAGCGCGCTCGTCGATTGCATGGTTTCTGCCCTCTCTCTCATATTCGGTTTCTTGAGCCGCCGAATGTCGCAGACAGAAGTGTGACGAACATCACCCAAATAGGTATGAACTTAGGTAAGACACGAAAGCAATTGAGCTTTTCGTTAATCCCCGCATCACCACACGGGCCGAGTTCGGCGCCGGCCAAAACCTCTGGGGGCGAGCCGCGACGAAGTCGAGAGGGCGCTCACGCCGTCTCGGGCACCGGGAATCCGGCTTGTCGGCAGGCCGCCGTCACCGTGTTGGCCAACAGACAGGCGATCGTCATCGGGCCGACGCCGCCCGGTACCGGGGTGATGGCGCCGGCAATCTCCACCGCCACCTCGAATTCAACGTCGCCCGCCAGCCGGGTCTTGCCGCCGCCGGCGTCGATCCGGTTGATGCCGACGTCGATGACGGTGGCGCCCGGCTTGATCCAGGCACCCTCGATCATTCGCGGCCGGCCGACGGCGGCGATCAGAATATCGGCACGGCCGCATTCGCCGGCGAGATCCAGGGTCCGCGAATGCGCGATCGTCACCGTGCAATGCTGGGCCAGCAGCAAGCTCGCCATCGGCTTGCCGACGATATTGGAACGGCCGACCACCAGGGCACGGCTGCCGGAGAGGTCGCCCAGCCGGTCCTTCAGCATCATCAGGCAGCCGAGCGGCGTGCACGGCACCATCGCCTCGAGGCCGATCGCCAGCCGGCCCGTGTTGATGACGTGGAAGCCGTCGACGTCCTTGGCCGGATCGATGGCATCGATCACTTGGGCCTCGTCGATATGGTCGGGCAGCGGCAACTGCACCAGAATGCCGTGCACGGCTGGATCCCGGTTGAGCCGCCGGACTACCTCCAACACCGCTTCCGCTTCGACGTCTTCGGGCAGCCGGATCTCGTCCGAGACGACGCCCGCCTCCGCCGCCGCCTTGCCCTTGTTGCGGACGTAGACCTGGCTCGCCGGGTCTTCCCCTACCAGGACCACGCTCAAACCCGGCGTCAGGCCGTGGCGCGTCCGAAGCAGCCCGACCTGATGCCCTACCCCCGCCCTGACCCGCGCCGCGAAAGCCTTGCCGTCGATGATCTCCGCCGTCACTGCAGCTCCATCCTTCCTCCGAGATCCACCAGCCAGGCCTGGAGCCGGCGGTGCAATGCCTCGGGCTCGCCCTCGACCAGCAGCACCTTGTTGCGTGTCTTGGTGCCGCCGACCACCTTTATACCGCTCGCCGGCAGACGCCAAGCCTTGGCCAGCAGCTTGATCAGGGCGCGGTTGGCCTTGCCGTCCACTGCCTGGGCCGCGACACGAACCTTGAGGCGGCATTGGCCGTCGGCCGATGCGACCAGGCCCTCGATCCGATCCAAGCCGCCGCCCGGCTGCAGGCGCAAGCCGAGACGGACTCCCTCCGGCACCCGTCGCAGAGCGCCAGCGGAACTAGCGGACGGCGCTGGCAAGATCGACGACGATGAGGTTGCGGATGAAGACGAGCAGCAAGATCACCACCACCGGCGAAATGTCGAAGCCACCGACCGCCGGAATGATCCGACGCACCGGTCGCATCACCGGCTCGGTCAGACGGAAGAGCGCGTCGCCGATCACGTAGATCACGCGGTTTCCGGTATTGACAACCTTGAAGGCGACCAGCCAGCTCAAGATGACCTGAAGGATGATGATCAAGGTGTAGATCTGGATGACCGTATCCACGAGTTGAAAGAGGGCGTACATCGGGGCCCTTTCTGAGCTGAAAAACGGCCGGCAGAAGATGTACTGCCGAACGGCGGGCGACGCAAGTATCACGGTGCGGGGGCCATGCCCCGCGATGCTTGACAGCGGTCGGCGCCACACCCTATATCCGCCTACCGACGTTCGGGTCGCCGGCCGCCCTGGCGGTGCCTATTCGATCCGGCACCTGTTCGACTCGATACCGGGGCCGTAGCTCAGTTGGGAGAGCGTCGCGTTCGCAATGCGAAGGTCAGGGGTTCGATTCCCCTCGGCTCCACCAAATTTCTCAAAGGGTTAGCTTGAACGGCATCCCGGGCCATAGGCTCGCGTGTGTAGTTTCTGTGTAATCGCGTCAGGAATCTTGGGTCTTCGGCGGCGCGATCTGTTCGACTTTCGTTTTCTCGTTCTCCATCGCATCCACGGCCTGATCGACACGACGATCGCGCGCGTGAGCATAGCGCATGACCATCTTCAGGCTCATGTGGCCAGAGAACTCTTGAATGGTCGGAATGTCGGCGCCGGTGGCCGCCAGGTTGCTGATGGCGGTGTGTCGCATCGTGTGAGGGATGACCTCTTTCGGGTTGAGGCCGGCGCGGATGACGCAACGCTTGAAGGCCGTCTTCATGTCCACAATGTGGCCCGACGCTGCTCTAGCATTCGGGAACATCCATCCGTCCGGATCGGCCGTCATCTCGCGCTCGCGCTCCAGGATCTTGGTCAAGTCACTGGACAAAGGTTGCTCGCGGATGCGCCCGCCCTTCACCCGCACACTTAGCCGGCGGCGCCTCGGGTCGAAGCCGTCGAACCGGGCCGACAGGATTTCGCTGTGCCGCAAGCTGGTGGATAGGCCGACCTTCACGAAGAGCCACGAATAGACGTTACTGTCGTTGAGCGCCGCCTCGAGCAAGGTGCCCTCCTCTTCGTGCGTCAGAACCCGATTGCGTCGGTTGTCCGGCTCCTTGAGCTTGACCATCGGGAAGGGGGCCCGGGTCTTCTCCGTCTCTGCCAGGCGATTGCCCATGTGCCGGAACGTGCCGAGCACGCGGTTGACGTTGCCGAGCTTG
>PVBE010091201.1_pt1 | contig 30844 bp, 27 predicted proteins | sample 1631181 | NCBI WGS metagenome assembly PVBE01 (sample SAMN08397723, study PRJNA350692) | Marine metagenome, whole genome shotgun sequencing project. | isolation source: water | place: Pacific Ocean | collected 2012-04
CCCAGGTGATCGTGTTCAACCGTGAGCTCAACATGGTCAAGCAGCTGAACTGGACGCATGACGGACGCATGACCTACGCGACCGCCCTCCATGTCGCCGACATCGAGATCTCGAGCACAACCCTTGAGATCCTGGTCGGGGGATTCTACCTCCCTGTGGCGGCCGATGAGAAGCGGCCTTTCCTCAAGATCCTCACCAAGGACCTCGAGCTCTTCGACGGCAGCATTCCCGTCACGACCTGGGACGAGAACACCACGGTCTCGGACCTCGATGTCAAGAATCTCTACGAGGAGGCCATCGGAACCAAGGAGGTCGTCGTGGCCCTGAGCAACGGAGTGACCTCGAAGCTGGTGATCCTCCAGCGCGGGCTTCAGGCCTTCGACGAGATCAAATCGGTCACCGATCCCAGTTGGACCGATATCCGCAGGATCGTCGCCGCCGACATCATCGACAATGACGGCCCCATCGGGACCGATTACGGGTTCAAGGAGATCATCCTGGGCATCCAGGACCAGAACGTGCTCGTCACGGACATCACAAAGTACGCAGCCACGGGTACCCCTCTCACCCCCGTGACCGACATCGCTCCGCTCTCCATCGCCACATTCGGCGACCTCATCCCCGGTGCGATCTCCTCCGATGAGATCGAGCTCGTGGCAGGTGGCGGTAAGCCCGGTGAAGGTGGCAAGGTCGTGCTGCTCGACAAGGACCTCAACGAGCTGGCGACGCGTACGTGGCCCGGCGAACGGATCGCCTCCATCGCACTTGGCAGCCACGGCGACCTCCTGGTGGGCGTCCTTGGGAACAACAACTCCACCATCTCCCTGCTCCGCTACCCGGGAGCGCCCAACATCACTATCAGCGACATCCCGGACAGTGTCACGGCCGACCAGGACGTCGATATCGATGTTAAGGCGGGTGACGCCCTCGCTCTTACGAGCGCCGTGTTCGAACACAACGCGACTGGTGAGTTCAAGAACGTCACCGAGGACCTATCGGGGAAGAGCGGGCTCGTCGACATCACGTTCACCATCGCCCAGGCCAATCTCACGGCAGGGACCTATATCACGGCACGGGCATGGGTCATCAACGAGGGCGGCCGCTGGAACGTCACCGACAACAGCACGTTCCAGGCGCTCGGCCTCAATGGTACCATCAACGTCACCGTGCGCCCGATCGAGCCGATCACCGACCGTACTGCGATGATCTATGCCGATTACAAAAGCAAGCACATAGCATCATGCTCCGGCCGACTGGTGTACGAGAACGGTACCAAGGGTCCCGTGCTGGACATGCTCGAAAGCGGCAAGAAGCAGGGCTCGGCCTACCTTTCCTTCAGCATCACCGACACGGGCAATATCACCGCGAAGGTCAACTGCTCCAGCGATTACGACTCGGTCACCAATACGACGGTGTTCGTGCGGGACCAGGATCCGCCGACGTTTGATCTTGCCGTGTCCGGCAATCTCACTGTCAACGCTACGTCCGTCGCCGACGCCTACCTCCCCGTGGAGCGGTGCGCCGTGACCATCAACAGCTCTACGCCCCTCTCGTCCATGCTCGAGGGCAACGCGTCCATCGAGTCGCCCAACGCATCGGTTTCCTGGATCCTGAACCTCCCACCAGGCAACCAGACGATCAAGGTGTGCTGTCGCGATACCCTGGAGAACGAAGGGTGCGTCAACACCACGGCACTGATCGAGGCCCCCGATGTATCGGCGACGCCAACTCCTGTTCCAAACGCCACCGTCACGCCCAACGCTACTCTCACGCCCAATGCAACGGTCGCCCCCAATGCCACAATCTCGCCCAATGCAACGGTCGCCCCCAATGCGACCGCAACACCAACGACCAAGCCCAATGCCACCGTCACACCATCGGCCTCGACGACACCGAAGCCCACGGTCAAGCCCAGCACCACACCCACATCCGGACCGAGTCCCACCCCTGATACGAGCGTGGACCCGTCCGCCTCACCCGGCGCCAGTACCACACCGGAGCCCACGAAGAAGCCATCAGGTGATGTGAACGAGACAATGGTCGAGGAGGTTGAGTACAAGCTCTCTGAGGCCAAGAGCCGGATCGGGAAGGTGGAGGACGAGGACGGCCGTCTCGAGATCCAGAAGATGATCAACGAGGCCGAAGAGCAGTACTTCGAAGGCGAGTACGATACGGCCCTCGCCACCATCAACAAGGTGATTGCGCGGCAGAACGACTTCATCGTCGCTAACACCATCAAGCCGGCCACGGTAGAGCTCTCCACGCTCCAGAAGGTCGTCAGGTTCTCCGTCGTGTTCGTACTCCTCGGATCCTTACTTGGTGTGGTCGGCTATATGGCTTACATGCGCGAGGCGGGAGTGGCTAACGCGTTCCAGGCCAAGCTCGCCCAGGCTGGAGGAGGGGGGCAAGCAGGAGCTGCGCCGAAGCCGGGGATGCAGCAACAACCGGGGATGCAGCAGCAGCAACCAGGGATGCAGGGACGCCCCCAGACCGGCTACTACCAGCGAGGCTACCAGCAGCAGCAGTACGGCCAGCGCTATCCCCAACAACAGCAGCAAGCTGGCATGGGCCAACAGCAACAACAACCGGGTCAGCAGCAACAACAAGCTGGCATGGGCCAACAGCAACAACAGCCGGGTCAGCAACAGAGGCGACGTTATCCCCAGCAGTGAGCCCCGGGGACGTTCTGTGCGGGTATTCTGGAGAAAGAGGCACGATTCGGCCTTTTTTTGCGAAAAAAAGGAAATTCTTATAAATTGGAATCTGTTTGTGAAAGCCGGTGAGATTATGTCAGAACTGCCTTTCGCTGCCGTTGCGCGCCTTATGAAGAACGCTGGCGCCAAGCGCGTCGCTGTTAGCGGCGTTCAGGCCCTGCAAGAGATCCTCGAGGAGTATGCCATGGAGGTCGCCGACCAGGCGAACCAGATCGCCCGGCACAGCGGCCGCAAGACCGTTATGGCCAAGGACATCAAGCTGGCCCTCCGGACCTGATAATCCCGATAGGACCAGGTGTATCGATAGCGGGGTCGCAGGACGACCCCGCTATGACTACTTTCTCAGAATAGCGGCACGGCCCCACCATAACACCTTAATACATACATGACCATCCGTCAACCATGGAGGCCGAGGAGGTTCCCGCATACGTTGACCACCGCCTGCTGAAGCGGGGCACCATCGAGGACCGGCTCTACCAGCGCAGCATCACGGCCAGCTGCAAGCACGGCAACACGCTGGTCATCCTCCCGACCGCCCTTGGGGAAACGGTCATCAGCCTCATGGTCGCCGTGGAGCGTCTCGATCAATACCCATGGGGTAAAGTGCTCGTGCTCGCTCCCACCGTGCCCCTGGTCGACCAGCACCGGCGCTCCTTCACCCAGTTCCTGAACAGTGACGTCCCCGTGGAGGCCGTTGGTATGCTCACCGGCAGGGTTCCCCAGGCGGTCCGTCGTATCGTGTGGGACGCGTCCAGGGTGGTCTTCGCCACACCGCAGACGGTGCGCAATGACCTACGGACCGGTCGGTACGACCTTTCCAACTGTGTACTGGTCGTGTTCGACGAGGCACATCGTGCCCGGGCCAGCTATGCCTACACCGAGATCGCCCGACGCTACATAGAGACCTGCTCCGATCCTCGCGTCCTGGGCCTGACGGCATCCCCCGGCAGCACCCGTGAGCGTATCCAGGACCTGTGTGACGCACTTTCCATCGAGACCATAGAGTTCCGCTCCGACGAGGACGAGGACGTGGCCCCCTACATCCAGTCTATTGAGAAACGGTACCATCATGTCGACCTCCCTCGCCACTACGAGCACTTGGCGGACCTCATCCGTTCACTGCTGGATGACGTGATCGTACGTCTTCGCCGGCTGGATGTGCTCGGACCGCCCCGCGGCAAGGACGGCCGCGTCACCAAAGGCGAGATCCTGGAGCTGGGACGCAAGCTCCAAGCGCGGCTGGCCGCGGGGGAGACGGGTCCCGTGTACTGGCAGCTTGGGCTCCAGGCCACGGCCATGTCGCTCATGCATGCACTCGAGGTGCTCACCACACAGGACATCACGGTGCTCGTACGCTTCCTTGGGGAGGTGGGGCGCAAGACCTCCAAGACGGCACAGCGCCTCTGCCAGGACCCCCGCTTCAAGGAGCTCGTGGCCCTGGCCAAGCGGTGGGAGCACATCCCCCATCCCAAGCTCGGTGCGCTGGCAGGTCTCGTGGAGCAGGAGCTGGCAAACGAACCGGCCTCTCGCATCATCGTGTTCGCCCAGTTCAGGGACACGGTCGATCGCATCGTCGAGGCCCTGGCAGACGTGCCCGGTGCACGCGCCATCCGTTTCGTTGGCCAGGCGAGCCGCGAGGGCTCCGCCGGCCTATCTCAGAACGAGCAGGCCGAGCGGATCCAACAGTTCGCTGCCGGCGAGCACAACGTGCTGGTCGCAACGTCCATCGCGGAGGAAGGACTGGACATCCCAGCTGTGAACCGGGTGGTGTTCTACGAGCCCATCCCCTCGGAGATCAGGCTCATCCAGCGAAGGGGCCGCACCGGCCGGAAGCACTCGGGCGCGGTGGACATCCTACTCAGCCGAGGGACGGTGGACGTCGCGTATGCCTGGGCCAGCCAGGGACGGGAGCGCCGGATGAAGGGCATCGTCTCCCGGCTGTATGGTGAACTGGACCTCAAGCTCGAGCGGTCGCCCATCTCCGAGCCACCTGGGTGGACCGTGCGGGAGCGGGATGCACGGTTCCGGCTGAAGAGCGGTACACGGCCCTCCGCACGGGACGCACCATCGGGACCTGCAGACGCTTTGCGCGAGGAGCCCGAGCAGGTGGGCCCCGCCATGAACCGTGTTGTTCATTGGGTGATGATCCATCTCCACCGAAATGGTGGTGAAGTGGGGCTCGACGAACTCATCGCGGCCGCCGAGGGCAAGGGCATCCCCGAGGGCGTGCTATCAAAGGCCGTGGAGCGACTGTCTGTCGAGGGGATGGTGTACCGCCCGTCCCCCGACCGCATTGCTATGCTCTAAGTCCCTTTAGAGGTCGCACTCGCGTCCGTGCTCGCGCAGCCAGGCGACCTTCTCCTTGTAGTCGGGCACCACCCGCTCCACGAGCTGCCAGAACTTCCGATCGTGCTTGCGTACCTTCAGATGGGCGAGCTCATGGACTATGACGTACTCCAGCACGTCCGGGGGCGCCATGAGGAGCCGGGTGGAGAGGTTGATGTTCCCACGTGAGGAACACGAGCCCCATCGGGAGCGCTGGTGCTTGAGGCGGACCTGGTTCACTTTCGCCTGGAAGTGCTCCCGATTGAGCCGGTCGACGAGGTCCCTCACCCGGGGTAGGTGCCGGTCCGCCAGCAGGCGGCTTACCACCGTGGCGCTTCGCGTTCTGAGCTCGTCCGTCGGGAGACGCCAGGGGTGGTGTAGATGTAGCTCGTTCCCGCGTATCCGGCCTGAGGACGTACGCCGCTCCTCGAGGTTGAGGCGGACAACGTACTCCTCACCGGCCGCACGCAGCACGTGGCCGTCGTGGTACTCTCGTCCGCGCCGTGGGGCGAACCGCTCGGGCTCCCTGGTGATGCGTTCGACGGCCCAAGCCCGGAGCTCCACTAGATGCCACTCCTTGTCTGCCCGGGGCATCCACCGCGGCATCCGGATGCTCACCCCCTGCTTCCCCACGGACACACGGCAGTTGCGGCGGCTCTCAAGATGGATGCGGACCGCGTAGGTCCTGCCTTCCACAACGATGGGCTCCGTGTGCATGGGAGGTATCACCAGGTGTGGATAATTAGAGGACGTCAGTGATTATATTGGTTTGGGTGCGCCAGGCCTGCGGCGACCACACCTTTAAATACCTGCAACGACTTCCGGGATAGCGGCCATGATCCTTACCAGGCTCAAGGAACAGCGTAGGCTCAAGGACATGCTTGGTGACGCCACGTCCGTCCTTGTCGTCGCGTGCAACGCGTGCACCGCCGTGCACCGCACCGGAGGCACAAAGGAGGCCGAAGCCCTCGCCGAGTCACTGACCACCGACGAGGACAAGCTCACCATCGATGTCACCGCCGTTCCCCGGCAGTGCGATCTCGCTCTCGTTGGGGACCGCCTCGAGCCTGGCAAGCACCAGCTCATCCTCTCGACGGCCTGTGGGGCAGGCCTCCAGGCACTGGCGACCGCTTTCCCCGACCACATAGTCCTGCCGGCAGCGGACACCATGCTCATCGGGTACAAGGGCGAGGAGGAGGATACGGTGCTCGAGGGCTGTCGTGCCTGCGGTGACTGCTTCGTGGACCGCACGGCCGGGCTTTGCCCACTGGCCCGGTGTCCCAAGGGCTTGCTCAATGGCCCCTGCGGCGGCCAGGTCGACGGCATGTGCGAGGTCGATGTACAGGCAATTCCTTGTGTCTGGGTGCTCATCTGGCGCCGGCTGTCAGCGCTCGGACGTGCAGGACAGCTGTTGCGTGTGGAGCCACCACGGGATTGGCGGTCCGAACGTCACCCGCGCACGGGGGTCGAGGGCATATGAGCGCTGAGAAATCCCTGGACAGCGCCCTCTCCGTCGCCCTTGCCGAGGGTACGTTCACGTTCACAGGGGAGCTGGAGCCCGCTCGCTCCACCGACGTCGCCCGGCTCATCAAGGCGGCCAGGAAGGTCAAAGGCTCGGTTGTGGCGTGCAACGTCCCCGACAACTGCCAGTCCATGGGGCGCCTGAGCAGCATCGCAGCGTCCCACATCATCGAACGCGAGACCGGGGTCGAGACGGTATGTCACCTCCGGTGCTCGGACCGCAACCGGCTGGCGCTCCAGTCGGACCTCCTGGGCGCATGGGCCCTGGGACTGCGCAACGTCCTGGCCATCACCGGCGACCACACGTCCCTGGGCGACCTCCCGGGCACCATGCCGGTATACGACCTGGACTCGACCCAGCTCGTGGACATGATTTCCCGCATGGATGAGGAAGGGTGCGATCTGGAGGGAAATCCCATCGAGGGGCCGCCCCGGCTCTTCGTGGGCGTTGCTGCCAATCCAAACGCCGATCCCCTTGAGCCCGAGGTCCTCAAGCTGGTGCGCAAGCAGATTGCGGGCGCACGGTTCGCCCAGACACAGGCGGTGTTCGACATGGAGACCGTCGACCGGTTCCTGGATATGGCACGCGACAAGGGTGTCACCATCCCAATCCTCATCGGCCTGCTCCCCCTGCGCTCCTTCGCCGCTGCTGAGGGGTTCGATGCCTGCGTACCGGGCGTGTCCATCCCCGAGGAGCTCATGGACCGGCTGCGCACAGCCCGCAACCTCACCCGTGACCAGCAACATCAGGCCTACGATGCGATCAACCTCGAGTTCTTCGGCGACCTGCTGGCCGACATCCGCAAGACCAAGGCAGCTGGTGCCCACATCATGGCCGTCGGTTACGAGGATATGATAGTCCGCCTCATCGAGGCAGCGGGCGTTTAGGATCCCTTCGACGAGAGGGTCGAAAGCCTTATCGGATAGGGGCCGTCGATGTCCTCCAGTATGGTTCGTACGTCGTATCGTTCACGGTACGCATCGCACACCGCCGGGATCCGCCAGTACACTTTTGCCGGTCCAAGCTCTCCGGGATCACAATAGAAGTTCTCGTGGAGGATAGCGCACTCGCCCCTTGCAAGGATGTCGTCCACGTCATCGAAGCGCTCGAAGTAGACGGCCCGGCGCTTCCATATCCAGTTGATGAACACAGGTGTCGGCGCAACGATGACGCACTGCGGCCTGATCTCACGATGCGCTAGGGCGAACTCCAACTCGCGAACGACGTAGTCCCTGCATCCCTGGCCGGGGCAGGAGGTCAGGAGCGAGAGCGAGCTGGCCACCATGACAAGCGCCACGAGGGCCACGAAGCGGTCGCTCCCCCCACCCATGAACTTCCTCAGTGCGTCCACACCGGCCGCCGCGAGCAGGACGATGGGGAAGTACCCCTGGAGCATATGGCGGTCCTGGTCCCAGATATCCATGGGCCAGTCGTGGAGAGCATAGAGCATGACGAAGGGCACCAGCCAAGCCAGGAGAAGGAGGCGTGAGCGGTCTCGGGGCGCCTGCCACAGGGCGATGAGCGCGAGCGCAGTTAGGAGGAGGGGGTGGTGGTCCTTGCCGAGCCACAGGGGGACGGAGGCGCGCACGCTCCGAGCAAGAACGGTGATCGAGGTCGTAAAGGGCGTGGCGTCGTCCACGTTGACCGATGAGAAGTATGCGAGCAGGAAGGACGACACAAGCACCACCGTGAGCACAGCCGGTCCGCGTGCTCCTCTCGTCCTCCTGAGGAGCAGGGCGAGGGGTACGATGAGCAGCACGTTCTCGTACCGGACGGTCACCGCGAGGATGAAGGTCACGGCGGCGAGGTACTGCGTCCGCCTGCTAGGTGTATGTGCGGCGGCCAGGCCCGCGAGCATGGCCAGGCCACCGAAGAAGAGCGACATAGACTCCGTGGCGGCGCAGGTGGAGTACCTGATGTGTAGGGGGAGCACCGTCAGGAACACAGCGGCGGTTAGAGGCGACCACCGTTCGCCAGGGAACAGGGTGGCGGCGAGGAGCCAGGCCAGGGCCACCGAGGCGACCGATGCGGCCAGTGTCAGATACATGGCCGTGCGCTCGGAGATGCCCGCGAGCGAGAACGCGAACGCCTGGAGCACCGTGAACCCTATCTTGTTGTTGGGCGATATGGCAGGCTGAAGACAGTGCTCGATGGTGCCCCGGACACAGACCGAGGCCTGTCCGTCCAGGAGGATGGACCGGGCGTTGGCCATGTATTCCCATTCATCGAAATAGACACGGTGTTGGAAGGGATCGGCCATGGGATGGACCCGCAGCGCCAGGGCCACCGCCAGCACGAGCAGGAGCGCCCCGATCTCGCGTTTCGATCGACGCGGGACCAGGGTGGCTAGCTCGCGCCGCGCGGCGAGCACCAGCACCGGTAGAAGGAGGAGGCAGACCGAGGTCAGCAGGGTCTCGAGATGACTGCTCCTGAACTGCGCGATTAAGGCCACCAGTGACTGCATGGCGTGGCGCAGGGAGCGCCCAAGCTTTATATGTCCTCACGGGCCGCGTGCGCGGTAGCGTCAACCGAACCTGAACTTCTTCCGCACGGGCTTGGTGACCTTCCACGTGCACTTCAGACCCTTGGGGAACACCACAATGTCGCCAGCGCCGAAGGTGACCGCTCCATCGTCGGACGTGACGGTGACCTCGCCCTCGAAGAGGTAGCAGGTCTCGCGGTCGGTGTACTCCCAGGAGAACTCGGACACGGCGCACTCCCAGGTGCCCCAGACGTCGATGCCTAGCTCTTTGAGCTCGCCCTCACCCGGTTTGCGGATCTCGATGACCACGGGCGTCAGGAGGGGGATGAGGATTAAATCGTTACGCCCCAACCGCCGCCACCCGGCGTCCTTACCACCAGTTGGTCGCCGAGCGAGACCGATACGCTGGCCCGGCCGCCGAGCCGCTCCTCGGTGCCGTCCGCACGGATCAGGAGGTTCTCTCCGGTGGCACCGTCCCCGCCGCCTGCGAGCCCGTAGGGCGCGACCTGTCGACGCTCGGAGAGGATGGACACACGACATGGCACCAGGAACCGCAGCCTTCGGACGACTCCGTCGCCGCCCCGGTACCGCCCACCGCCCCCCGATCCCCGGCGGATGGAGAACGCCTCCACACGTACCTCGGGATACCGCTGCTCCAGCACCTCGGGATCAGTGATGCGCGTGTTGGTCATATGGGTGTGGACCGCGCTGGCACCGTTGAACCCGGGTCCGGCCCCCGCTCCGCCGGCGATGGTCTCGTAGTAGCCGTACTCACCGTCCTCGGGGCCGAAGGTGAGGTTGTTCATGGTGCCCTGGCTGGCCGCCACGGTCCCAAGCGCCCGATAGAGCACGTCCACCACGCGCTGGGAGGTCTCCACGTTCCCGCCGGCCACCGCCGCCCCCGGTCGGGGATTGAGCACGCACTCCTCGGGGATGCGGACCGACAGCGGGCGCAGGCATCCCTCGTTGAGAGGTACATCCTCGTCCACCAGGGTGCGGAACACGTAGAGCACCGCGGCCATCGCCACTGCCGGCGGTGCGTTGAGGTTACCCGGATGCTGTGGCCCGGTCCCATCGAAGTCCACTACCGCCTCGTCACCGTCGACTGTGACGGTCACGTGTAGCACAGTGCCATCATCGAGCCGGTCCGTAGCGGTATGCGCACCGTCAGGGAGCCTGCCAATGGCGCGTCGCATGACCTGGTCAGCGTGGGCGAGCACGTGGCCCATGTAGGCCTGGACCGTCCCCAGCCCGTGGTCGGCCACCAGGCGCTGCAGTTCACGTACACCCGTTGCGTTCGCCGCCACCTGTGCCCTGAGGTCGGACAGGCGCTCGCGGAGGTTGCGTGCAGGGTACGGCCCCGACGAAAGGAGCCCGGTGATGCCCTCCTCGTCGAACCGTCCCTCGGCCACGAGTCGGAAGCACTCGATGACCACGCCCTCGTGCTCCAGGCAGGTAGCGTCCGGCGGCATGGATCCGGGAGTAGTCCCTCCGATGTCCGCGTGATGTCCCCGGCTGGCCACGAGGAAGAGTAGCTGCCCGTTCCCGGCGAACACGGGCGTGACCACCGTGACGTCCGGGAGGTGCGAGCCACCGTGGAAGGGATCGTTGGTGACGTACACGTCACCCGGCCCCATAGTGGTGCCAACGGCCGCCAGCACGTTACGCACGGACGCGCCCATGGCCCCCAGGTGGACGGGGATGTGGTGGGCGCTGGCTACCATCCCTCCCTCTGCGTCGAACACCGCGCAGGAGAAGTCTAGCCGCTCCTTGATGTTCACCGAGTGGGCCGTCCGCTGGAGCGCGCTCCCCATCTGCTCCGCTGCCGAGGCGAACAGGTTGGAGAACACCTCCAAGAGCACCGGATCGCACGCAGTCCCCTCCTCTCCGCGCGGGGGGCGTTCCACCTGGTACAGCTCAACGTGTCCCCGGGCGTTCACCGATGCCGCGAAGTCGGGTTCCACGACGATGGTCGACGTGTCCTCCACCATGATGGCCGGGCCGTGGAGCGTGTCGCCGGGCCGCAGGTCGTCCCGCCGGTAGACGGGCGCGTCATACCAGATGCCCCGGAAGCAGGAGCGAGCGACCTCAAGCGCGTCGTCCGGTCCCAGCTCACGGCGGACCTGTTCTCTCTCGGGCTCAGCGGGCTTGGGCCGCTCACCCACCGCTTCCACCCGGAGGGTGACCAGCTCGAGCCGGTCGACCGGTGGCTCGAAGCTGTAGTGGCGCCGATAGGCAGCGGAGAAGGTATCCCGACACGCGTCGATCCCGTCGTAGGGTACGGTCTCGCTGGTGTCGGCGCCCCGGGGACGAACGTCGGCGAACCGCCGGATCGTGGTCCAGTCCGGTCTGATGCCGTCGGCCGCCACGCGTTCGGTGAGCACCAGCTCCATGTCCGCGAAGGCCTCCTCAATGGCCTGGGCCGAAGCGTCCTCCAAGGGGAGGAGCACGGCCCTCGCGTCCTCGTGGAGCACGTCCGCCAGGAGCATCCCGTAGGCCGAGAGTACCCCCGCCAGCGGGTGGAGCACGATCCGGTCCATCCCCAGCTCGCGGGCGATCGCACAGGCGTGCTGCGCCCCGGCGCCGCCGAAGCACATGAGCACGTGGTCACGGGGATCGAACCCCTTGGCCACCGAGATGGACTTGATGGGTCGCACCATGTTCTCGTTGGCGATGCGTAGGTACCCCTCGGCCACCTCCTCGGGGCTCATCCGACGCCCCGTGGCCCGATGGACCTCCTCGGCGCGCTCGGCGAACTGCTTGCGGACGATGTCCGGATCGAGGGGCATGTCGTGCCCCGGGCCGAACACCATAGGGAAGTGGTGGGGGAGGATGCGGCCGAGCATGAGGTTGGCGTCCGTCACGGTGAGTGGCCCCCCGTTGCGGTAGCAGGTCGGTCCAGGATCGGCGCCGGCGCTATCGGGGCCCACCGACAGGCGCGTACCGTCGAAGTGCAGGACGGACCCGCCGCCCGCCGCCACTGTCACAACGTTCACCATGGGCGCGTGGATGCGTACCCCCGCGGTCTCTGTCTCGTACACCTTCTCGCACCGGCCCCCCTCGTATCGGGAGACGTCGGTGGAAGTACCGCCCATGTCGAACCCGATGACCCGCTCGATGCCCAAGGACACAGCGACCTGGGAAGCTGCGATCACACCACCTGCGGGTCCCGAGATGATCGCGTCCTTGCCGGTGAAGCTCCCGGCGTCCACCAGGCCCCCGCTGGAGCGCATGAACCGTAGCGGGACGTCACCGGTGTCCCGTCGCACCCGCTCTACGTACCGACGCAGCACGGGATTGAGGTAAGCGTCGACGACGGTGGTATCGCCCCGGCCCACCATCTTCTGGACCCGCATTGTGGCCGAGGAGAGGGACACCTGCTCGAATCCGAGCCTGCGGGCCACCTGGCCGACCGTCCGTTCGTGGGCGTCGTCGCGGTAGCTGTTGAGCAGGACCACCGCCAAGGACCGGACACCCCGGTCGAGGACACCCCGCAGCTCCCGCTCGACCTGTTCGGGGTCCAGGGGGGCGAGCTCCGTACCGTCAGCGGCCATACGCCCGTCCAGCTCGACCACGTCCTCGTAGAGCGGTCGTGGCTTGCGTATGTCCAGGGCGAAGATGTCCGGCCGTGCCTGATGTCCGATGGCCAGCGCATCGCCGAACCCACGGGACGCGACCAGGCACACACGGGCCCCTGTCCTCTCGAGGAGGGCGTTGGTGCCCACGGTCGTACCCATGGAGATGGACTCGATCAGGTCAGCAGGGACGGGCTCATCAGGTCCCAGACCAAGGATGGACCGGACGGCGAACACCGCAGCGTCGCCGTAACGTCCCGGGTCCTCGGACAGGAGCTTCTCGGTCACGAGCGTGCCGTCGGGGGCAACCGCCACCACGTCGGTGAAGGTGCCTCCACGGTCGATACCGAAGGTCCAGCGACCATCACCCATGCACTCGCTTATAGGGCGGCAGTACATAAATAACAGTCCCTGCGGTTCAATCCCCATCACGGGCCATCGCGGCGGCCGGTACCGGCGAGGGCATGCGCGATGACGGGACGTCGGGGATGGTCACCCTGCTGCTTCGTGTCACCAGGATGCCCGCGATAATGACGATGAGGCCTGTTACAGCGGAGGGGGGGATGGGCTCGTTCAGGAGCAATCGGATCCATACGAGCGAGAGGAAGGGCGTGAGGAATGTCATGTTGGACATCGAGGCCGTGTCTCCGTTTGAAAGCGCGTACAGCCAGAGGCTATAGCCGATGGCGTAGCATGCGACCCCCATCCACGCGAGGCCCAGGAGCGTGCTCGAACCAGGCAGAAGGAACCCTTCCGGGACGAGCACCAGAACAGTGGGGACGGTGAAGCTGAGATAGAATATGAAAGACCACGCCATGGCGCACACCTTGTCGTCATCCCGCCTCTTGCCGATGGCCGAGAACAGTCCGTAGCACACCGCGGCAGCGGCGGCCATGAGCGGGCCTGTGAACCGTTCCAGGGACAGCGCGGACAGATCGCCCCCCGTGGCGATGACCATCACGCCGGCGAGGCTCATGGCAAGTCCCGTGACCGCCCGACGTCCAGGCCGCTCCTTGAGGAGGATCGCGGTCCACAACACCGTCATGATCGGCCAGAGGTACTGGACCAAGCTGACCACAACCACAGGGGCAATGTCGAGCGCGTTGTAGTAGAGCATGCAGTAGCCGTAGCTGCCCAGAAGGCCCATGAGGGCGAACACTGACAGGTCGTCCCTCCCGTATGAGAGGAACCGCTGTGTCCTCCCGGTGAGCACTACCAGCGCGAGGTTGCCGGCCACGGCGAACAGGGCCACGTAGAACATGACAAGGTAGGAGGGCAGGTCCGACATGAGGAGCTTGACAGCGGCAGCGGCCGTGCTCCAGACAGTGATAGTGGCAAGAACTGCGACGTACGCGCTCGTCTCTCGGTCCATGACCACCATCCCGCGGGATGCACCTACGGTCACAGAATATTTAACCCGATCCTTGGGGTATGAGGGGCTAGCTCACCAGAGAGAGGTCCCGCACAAGCAACGGGGGCGCCACCACATGGGATATCTGGCGCACCTCGCTCCCCACGGCCTCCACGGTACCGAGCATGTCGTACATGTTGCCCGAGAGTATGGCGTCCCTTACTGCGTGGACCACCTCACCGTCCTTCACCAGGAACCCGGCGAGGACGTGGAGCGAGAAGTCGCCGCTGGAGGCGTTCGCGGTGAACCCGCCCATGGGCAGCTCGATGTGGAGCCCGTCGCCCATCTCGCCCAGAAGGTCCTCCGTGGAGAGGGTGCCGGGGGCGATCACGAGGTTGTTGGGGTGGATCGAGGGCCGTATCGAGAGCGACGAGCAGTTACCGGTACTTGCCACGCCACCGCGGGTCGCGGTATAGTTATCGTGGAGAAAGCCTTTGAGCACGCCCTTCGTCACGAGCGGGGTCGTGCAGGAAGGCGTTCCCTCCGCGTCGAACAGCTGGGACACGAGTCCGCTGGGAAGGAGCCCGTCATCGGTGATGGTCACCGTCGGCGACGCCACGGCCTCGCCCACGCGGTCAGCCAGGGGGGAACCGCCCCGCTGGACCACATCACCGTTGATCGCTGGGGCCAGGAGGTTGGAGACCAGCTCGGTGACGGTGTGGTGGCCCAGGACCGCGTTGAACCGTCCCGACTCTACCTTCTTGGGCTTCAGGCTGGCCAGGGTCAGGTCGCGCACCTGCCGGCCCAGCGACTCGACATCGATGTCCAGTGCTCGCGAGCTGTCGTAATCCCACACGTTCACTGTCCCGCCAGCGAGCACCAGGGCGGCAGACCACATGGTGGCCTTCTCCTCGGCCCGGACTCCCGCCGAGTTGCCGAATGCCGATGTCGACATGGACGTCGATATGGCGGCCTCCTCTACCTCGAGCTTGGGTGACGCGGCGGCGTCCATGAGAGCACGCAATTTATCGGCCAGGTCGTCGGGGCCCAGGTCGGCGACCTTCCGGTCGAACAGCCCGGGCACCTTCGGCAGCTTCGTGGCCTCAGTGACGCCTGGGAAGTGCTCGTCCACGTTGGAGAGCCGCAGGGCCTCTAGGGCGTTGCGCACTGTGATCCCGGCCTCCCCACCGACGCTCCGGGCGTACCCGACACGACCGCCGTCGCCGGCCCGCACATCGATGACTATCTTCTCGCCGCTCTCTGCGTTGCGGATACTCTCCCGCTCGGTCGAGAGGGTCGTCGATCCCGTCGTTGCGACGGCCACCTCGAAGAAGGGTGTGTCCAGGCGCCGGATTATCTCGTCGACGAGCTCAGACGGACCCACCGACGCGCACCTCCTCCACCCTGATATGTGGCCCGCCCAGGTCCACGGGCACGTGCTGGCCCTGCTTGCCGCAGGCGCCCGGCTTGTGCACCAAACGCATGTCCTTCCCCACGCGGCTGACATGGAGAAGCGTCTCGCGTACCTGGCCGGTCATGGCAGCGTCCCGAAGCGGCTCGCCCAACTCACCGTTCTCGATGAGCTGGCCTTCCTTGCTCTTGAACAGGAACTCGCCCGAGGTGGTGTTCACCACGCCACCGTACTCGCCGCGCATGTACACACCGCGCTTGATGCCCTCGAAGAGCTCCTCGAGGTCGTGGTCACCACCCGACATATGGGTGTTGCTCATGCGGACGATGGGCGGTTGTGCGTACGAACCGGACCGCCCGTGACCATTTGGAGCGACACCCAAACGCGACGCGCTCTCCCTTGAGTGCATGAACCCGATGAGCGTACCGCCCTCGATGAGCACGGTGCGTACACCGGCAATACCCTCGCAGTCGAATGCGTAGTGGCCGTAACCAGGGAGGGTGGGATCGTCAGCGATGGTCACCAGGTCGCTCCCCACCGCAGTGCCCTCACGTCCGGCGAACGCCGATGTACCGGCCAGGATGTGGTCCGCCTCGCATGCGTGGCCCACGGCCTCGTGCACGAACACGCCCACGAGCTCCGGGTTCATCACCACGGGGAACGTGCCCCCGGGCGCGGGCTTGGCGTCCAGCAGGCGCAGGACCCTTTCCGCCGCGTCCACTGCGAGCGCTTCGGCCCCCCCTCTACGCGCCACCTCGAATCCGCCCACGTCGGCGTGACCGTCCGTGGTCTCCTGGATAAGGTCGCCACACCGGCCCTTCACCACCGAGCGGAAGAAGAGACGCTGGATGGCGGTCTCCACGTCAGAACCGGCGGTGTCGATGTACGTGCGCTCGACATGGGTGTCCTTGTAGAGCGAGGACGTGGTCCTAATAGCGTCATCGATGTAGCAGGCCTTCTCCATCCGGGAAACGAGGTCCTTCTTCTCCTCCAGGGACACATCACGCACATCCTCCACCCAGGGTGTGCTGTGTCGGACCTTCCGTGCGGGGATCTCGTCCATAGAGACCGTGACCGTGTTGAACCGTGCCGACGCCTTCGCCAGACGGAGCGCGCGCTCCGCGGCATCGGCCAGCTGGTCCTCTGCGTTCACCGAGGCGAAGCCCCAGCATCCGTCCACGAGGACCCGGACACCGAACCCCTCGCTCTCGAGCGTGCCCAGGGTGAGCACCTGTCGGTCCTTCGCTTCTACGAAGGACGAGTGCACCCGGGAACGTCCCACGTCGGCGAAGTCGCACCGGCCTTCGAGCTTGCGGAGCACGCCTTCCATGGTCACCTACCTGCCGGGCATCTCCTCGCGCGCCCACGCCACGAAAGCGGCCAGCGCACGTCGTCGGTGGGACACGGCGTTCTTCTCCTCGACAGGCATCTGGGCAAAGGTCCTGCTCTCGCCCTCCGTGATGAAGATGGGATCGTACCCGAACCCACCGTCGCCGAGGGGTGCATGATTGATGGTACCGGGGACAGCGCCTGCGAACGCCTTTGGATCACCGCCGGGCTCGCAGAAGCCCACTGCGCACCGGAACTCGGCGTACCGGTCGTCCACACCTTCCATGAGACGGAGCACGCCGGTGACGTCGACGGTGTTGAGCACGTACTTGGAGTAGGTGCCTGGGAACCACTTGAGAGCCCGTATGAACAATCCCGTGTCCTCGACGATCACCGGACCACCGAGCTTGTCGGCCACGTACCGTGCACCGTCCAGAGCGACGTCCTCGACCGACGGGCTGCGGACCTCAGGATAGTCGATGGCGACCCGCTCGACCTCCCAGCCCAGTACGGCCAGGATACCACGGGCCTCGGCGACCTTGTGCTCGTTCGATGTAGCGAACTGTACCCGCATCCTGTGAGGCTCGCGGCACGTAAAGACTTAAGCGTTTGGTCGGGGCGGGCGCGGGTTGGGTAACGTTTTATTTGTTACAGTCCTTTCCAAGACCGAGCGACCATGGGTACCATGTCTCAGACCATGATGAACGTGTTGAAGCTTCTGGGCCTCGTCCTGACGCTCCTGGTCCTCCTTTCGATGGAGAGGAGCCTGGCGGGCGTCACCACCCTCCTACCAGTGCAGTACTCAAGCATCGTTGCCGCGTTCGCGAGCCTCTTCTTCGTTGAGCTCCTCTTGTCATCGATAGCCCTCATCGCGATATTCATCTTCACCTATAGCGAGTTCACGGATTCCATGAAGGGCTCCCTCATGAATCTGATCAGCCTCCTGTTCTATGTTGGGTTGTTCCTGCGCGCATCGCTCTTCCTCCTCATGAACGGGCTGAGCGGTATCCTCCTCATCACGTACCTGGTAGCACTGGTGCTGCTGATACTGGCGAGCCTGTCGATTGTGACCTTTGGGAAGGGTCCCGTCGTGCTCGTGGTCCGCGCGTTCATCATCGCGCTGACGGTCATCTCCCTCCTGCTCCTGCTGCTGAACCTGCTGCTATGAGCGTCCGGGAAAGGACTCCTTAAATACGATAAGAACCACTTACTCCTTGACATGGATTTCATCATCCTGTTCACCTTCATCCTCTTCTTCTCCCTAGTTGGTCCATCGGTCTTCAAGCGGATGGGAATCCCCTACGCCGTCGCCCTCATCCTCCTAGGCTACGTTCTGGGCCCCCACGGGATGCAGGCGATCCCCATCGACAAGTCCCTCCACGACTTCTCGATCATCGGCCTTCTGTTCCTGATGTTCTCGGCAGGTCTCGAGATAAAGATGGACGTCGTCAGGAAGGTGGGCCGCTCGGCGCTGATCATCTCGTTCTTCAACGGCCTGATACCGTTCTTCGTGGGCATGTGGATAGCCGGTGGCCTTGGCCTCGAGTATCCTGCGAACTACCTCCTGGGCGTGCTCTTCGTCTCATCGTCCGTGGGCATCGTGGTACCCACTCTCATCGAGCTGGGCGTGTTCAAGACCGAGCTGGGGCGCCTGGTCATCTCATCGGTCGTGCTCCAGGACATACTGAGCCTCGTGGGGCTCACGTTCATCCTCCAGACCGTCGCGGACACTGGCAAGGTCACCGATCCCTACTCCTATTTCCTGCTCATCTCTGCATTCCTCTTCACCGTGCTGTACTTCGTGCCCAAGCTCACCAAGAAGTACATCACCTCGTTCAGCGAGGAGGACGAGGACGTCTTCGAGCGGAAGTTCCGGTTCATCTTCATCACCCTCCTCTTCGTCACGTTCATCGCCGAGGTCTTCGGACTTCACCTCATCATCGCCGCCTTCATCACGGGTATCGCCTGCTCGGCCGCGGTCGATAAGAGGATGGAGGAGAAGTTCAACACCGTCGGGTACGGCGTTTTCGTGCCCATATTCTTCTTCTTCATCGGGATGGAGACCGACTTCTCCGTGATCCTGTCCTCCGACAGCATCCGGATCCCGGCGCTCATCATCACAGGCCTCATCCTCTCCAAGATCATCAGCGGCTTCATAGGCGCCATGTTCGCTGGCAGGGAGATCATCGAATCGTTCGCCGTGGGCTCGGCGACCATCCCCCAGCTGTCCACCACGCTCGCCACAGCACAGCTCGGACGCGAAGTGGGGATCTTCTCCGAGGACATGCTAACGTCCATCGTCATACTCTCGCTGGTGACAACCTCCCTATCTCCGGTCCTCGTCCGCTACTTCCTCAGGATGCAGAAGGAGTACCGGGATATCGAGGAGCGACACAAGAAAGAGGACCTGGACGACATCATGCACAGCAGACTCATCTACTACGGGAAGAAGCATCTGCTCAAGAAGTCCAAGCTGATGTGATCGGTTCCTGGCATCCCTTCCACCATTCGGAACGTGATCGGTTTTTCCGTGTTGATCGTTAAGGAGTTCAATAAATGATATAGTATATAGTTAACAAAAAGTATTTAAACTATAACTGCATACTATATCATTATGAGACGTGAGCGCATCACCAAAGGAGATGTCATCAACTGCCTCCACGCCAACACAGCCCTCACAGCTACCGAGCTCGCCGCACGCTTCCACTGCGCAAAGGTCACCGTCTTCCGCAAGCTCGCAGGGACAGGGTACCTTCGCAGCTACAACCGCAACGGCACTGTCCTCGCTCACCTCGACGACGCCGAGTTCGACGAGAACGGCCTCTGGGAGCACAACGGCGCGCGCTTCTCCCGGTGGCGCGACCTCTTTGCCACCATCACCGCCCTGGTCGACGCAAGCGAGACAGGGCTTACTGCGGGCGAGCTCACCGATCTCCTCGGCAGCAGTCATATCCACCACCACCTCACATCGCTGGTCGAACAGGATAAACTCCACCGACAGGGTGCGAGAAGGGCAGCAGTGTACTACAGCGCAGAACCCGGACAACGAGAAACACAGGATCGGACGCCTCTGAAGCGCCTAGCGAAGTCTCGGATTAAAGCCACGGACATGCCCCTCCAAGGCCTGCTCACTGCCGTCTGGCAGCACGACCTCACCGTGGAGGAAGCTATCAGGACGCTTGAGGTCGGGTAACGACCACCTGTCTGATGGACCGGTCCTACTCAGGCACCAGGACTACCTCGAGGATCGTCATCTCGTCTTTCTCGACAACTATATCGGACTTCTGCCATGTCTTGTAGTCGGGCATGGTGACCGTTCCCGTGAAGGGCCCATCCTTCAATGAGACGTCGAACTGGAACCAGCCCTTGACGTTCGAGAACATTGTGTCGTTGGAGCCGGTGGACGAGGCGAATGTGACGGCCGCACCCGGGAGCGGTTCCCCGGCACTGTCGGTCACGTTGCCCGCGATGATCCCGACCCCGACCTTCTTGGTCTTATCGTCATCTCTTCCCCCGGTACATCCGGCGATGGCAGCGAGCGCGAGGATGAGTATGAGCGAGGATGCAAGTGCACGTTCTGCACGTATCATTGTGCACAGGTCATGCTGTCCAAATTATATATATGGTTCGGAAGGTGGACGCCCCTGCCTCACCATAACCTTTTTATGCATTCTACGGGTGGTCCTTGGTATGGCCGACCTCCCGCCCGTTCATCCCATCGATTTCCGGTACGGACGCGAGCACATGCGGACCGTGTTCACCCCGGACCGACGCCTCCGGGCGCTGCTCGACGTAGAGGTGGCGCTCGTCCGTGCGCATGCCGAGGTGGGTACCATCCCGAGGAAGGACGCTGACGCGATCGCCATCGCTGCTGGGAAGGTCACCGTAAAGCGCGTCGAGGAGATCGAGCGCGAGACGCGACACGACGTCGTGGCCCTTGTTCGTGCCCTGTCCGATGCGGCGGGCGACGCCGGCCGGTGGGTGCACCTGGGAGCGACCTCGAGCGACATCCTCGACACGGCCACGGCCCTCCAGCTGACGGAGGCGTGCGACATCATCGGCGACGACCTGGCACGACTGGAGAGCGTGCTCCTCGAGCGGGCCCGGCGGAACCGGGACCTGGTGTGCGTGGGCCGCACCCACGGTCAGCACGCCGTCCCCACTACTTACGGTCTGCGTTTCGCCGTGTGGGCCTGCGAGGTCCGCCGTCACCGGGAGCGCCTCGAGCAGTGCCGGAAGCGGTTGCTCGTTGGCCAGATGACCGGTGCCGTGGGCACACAGGCCGCCCTGGGACCCGATGCCCGGCGCATCCAGGAGCTCATGATGGAGCGGTTGGGGCTGGAACCGGTGCTTGTGTCCACTCAAGTGGTCCAGCGGGACCGGTACGCCGAATTCTTTCTCCTCTGTTCCCAGGTAGCGGCCACACTGGACAAGATGTGTGTCGCGATCAGGACGCTCCAGCGCACCGAGATCGGCGAGGTGGCCGAGCCCACGGGCGAGAGGCAGGTGGGGAGCTCCGCCATGCCGCAGAAGCGCAACCCCATCCACGCAGAGAGGGTGTGCGGTCTGGCCCGTGTGGTGCGGGCGCTGGGTTGCTCGTCGCTGGAGAACGTCCCCCTCTGGGACGAGCGCGACCTCACCAATTCGTCTCCGGAGCGGGTAATCATCCCGGAGTGCTGCGTGCTCCTTGACTACATCCTCGACCTTACGACCGGAGTGCTCGCCGGTCTCACCATCGACAAGACGGCCGTGAAGCGTAACCTCGCACTTACCGGTGGACGCAACATGGCGGAGGCGGTGATGACCGCCCTCGTCGACAAGGGCATGGACCGGCAGGGTGCGCACGAGCTGGTGCGCCTGGCGGCTAAGGACAAGGGCGACTTCACCGACGCTGTTGTGGAACGGGCCAGCGGCGCCATCAGCAAGGACGAGGTGAAGGCCGCTCTCAGGCCAGAGTCGTACATCGGCACCGCAAGCGAACAGGTGGACCGCGTGCTTGAGGTCCTGGGTGAGGACCTGTGAGACTGCTCGCTATCGCTGACCTCCACGGCTACATGCTCGGTCTCCGCAACATCCTCGAGGCCGTGTCACTGGACAAGATCGACCTGGTGCTATTCGCCGGCGACATCACAAACTTCGGCCCTGTCTCCGAGCTGGAGGAGGCCATGGCCGCACTGGGCGACAAGCAGGTCCTCGCTGTCCCGGGCAACTGCGACCTCGGGGACGTCATCCGGGCCCTCGACGGGAGCGCATGGGGCATCAACGGGAGGTCGGTCGCGGTGAAGGGGATCACATTCGCCGGTACTGGCGGGGGGCATCCCGACCTGGGGACCATCCTCCAGGCTGCCAGCGATAGGGACGGGCCTCTGGTGCTCGTGACCCACGCTCCCCCGAGCGGTACGGGCGCCGCCCTGCTCCCCAACGGCCAGGACATCGGCTCTGACGAGGTGCACCGCGCCATCTCGCAGCTCTCTCCGACCCTTGTCGTGTGCGGCCACGTTCACGAGTCGCCGGGACGGTTCCAGCTCGGGGACACGGTGGTCGTCAACCCCGGCCCTGCTCAGGACGGCAGGTACGCCCTCATCAAGCTCGGGCGAAAGGGCATGGTTTCGTCGGTCTCGCTCGGACGGACCGGAGGGTGGTAGGATGCAGATCGCGGTGATCGGTGGCGAGGACGCCGACGAACGGGCCCTGCGCCTGGCCCGCCAGTTGGGGAAGGAGATCGCCAGGCAGGGGCACATTCTGGTGTGCGGCGGCCGAGGTGGCGTCATGGCCGCAGCTGCCCAGGGAGCCAAGGAGGCCGATGGACTGGTCGTTGGCATCCTCCCCGGCGAGGACGACAGCGACGCAAACGCCTTCCTCGACGTGAAGGTGCGCACGGGCATCGGGTTCGCCCGGAACGCCTGCGTAGCGCTCTCCGGGGATGCCGTCATCGCCGTAGGCGGCGGGTGCGGCACACTCTCTGAGATAGGCCTTGCCTGGGCTTACGGCAAGCGCATCGTGGCCCTGATCACCTCGGGTGGGTGGGCCGAGCGCATGGGTGGTGAGCGCATCGACGACCGGCGGGACGACTACGTCCTGGCCGCAAAGACACCGAAGGAGGCCGTCGAACTGGCGACCCTGCTGGCCGCTGACGATTGAACCGCGGCCGGCTGGAAAGGTATAAATTGTTTTGACCGGTTCGCGCTTCTCTTGGGACCCATGGAAGGCATCACGTTCGCAGACTGCTCAACGATCAACGACGTGCTCGAGGTGCTCACCGACAAGGGAGCGGACGCCCGCTGCGTCGCCGGCGGCACCGACCTCTATCTCCTCATGCAGAAGGGCACCGTCACCGCCACCACGCTCATCGACCTTACGGCCGTGGACAGCCTGCGGTACGTCAAGCGGGACGGCGACGTCTTCCGAATCGGGGCGACCGCCCGGCTGACGGACGTACTGAACTCCAAGGAGCTGCAGGACCACTGCCCCATCCTCACCGACATCATCGCCGAGATGGCATCGCCCCTCATCCGCAACCGGGGCACACTGGCCGGCAACATCGCATACGCCACGCCTGCCGCCGACACGGCACCGCCGCTGATGGTGCTCGAAGCACGCGTCAAGCTCCTCTCCAAGACTGGAGAGCGTGAGATGTCCCTCGACGAGTACTTCATCGGGAACCGGAAGACGGCCATCCGTCCCGACGAGCTGCTGGCAGAGGTCATCGTCCCTGTCCCGCCGCCCGGGTTCGTCCAGGAGGCTCGTAAGCTGGGCCGCCGCAAGGCATTGTGCTGCTCGGTGACGTCCGTGGCCGCGGGGCTCGCGGTGATGGACGGTCTGGTCGTTTCCGCCCGTGTCGCCATGGGCTCCGTCGCTCCCACACCGGTCCGCGCTGCTGCCACCGAGGAGGCACTTGAGGGCGCCGACCTGCGCGCGTGCGCTCACGACGCCGCATCCGCCATTGACCTCATCTCCAGCGCCGAGGAGCGCATCCAGCAGGACGCGTGCCCCATCTGTGACGTCCGCGGCTCCGACGAGTACCGGCGCACCATGGTTGCCGCCCTCATCCGCGACATCCTCAGAAAGGCCATCGCCGCCCAGGGAGGTGAGGTCTGATGGCGTTCACGTTCACCGTCAACGGCCGTGACCACCTCGTCGACCCGCCCGGAGAGACCCGGCTCCTGGACATGCTCCGCGGGCTGGGGTACACCGGCGTCAAGGAGGGCTGCTCCAGCGGCGAGTGCGGTGCCTGCACTGTGCTCCTCGACGGCGAGCCTGTGTGCTCCTGCCTCATCTTCGCTCACCAGGCCCGCGCTCGCGAGGTCACCACCATCGAGGGCGTGGCCGGCGACGAGCGGCTCCACCCGATCCAGCAGGCCTTCATCGACGTTGGGGCCGTCCAGTGCGGCTTCTGCACGCCCGGCGTGATCCTCTCGTCGCTGGCGCTGCTCAGGTGCAATCCCGACCCCTCCGAGAAGGACGTTCGCGAGGCGCTCTCGGGCAACCTCTGCAGGTGCACCGGCTACGTCAAGATCGTCGAGGCGGTGCTCGAGGCAGCCAAGCGCCTCAAGAAGGGAGGTGGTCGCTGATGGTGGTCGGACGTCCCATCCCGCGGATAGACGCCATGGAGAAGGTCACCGGGAAGGCCCGGTTCGCCGACGACGTGTCGTTCCCCGGCATGCTCCATGCCAAGGTGCTGCGTAGTACCCGGGCCTCCGCCCGCATCCTGCGTCTCGACGTCTCGAAGGCACGCACGCTCGATGGCGTCGAGGTGGTCATCACCGCCAACGACATCCCCGGCAAGAACGCCTGTCACGTGGTCGAGGACGACCAGCCGTTCCTCGCTGACGGCATCGTCCGCTACCATGGCGAGGCCATCGCTGTGGTGGCCGCCCGGACCAGGGCCATCGCCGAGAAGGCGGTAAGCCTCATCATCGTCGAGTACGAGGACCTGCCCGGCGTGTTCCACCCAATCGAGGCCATGAACGACGACGCGCACCAGGTGCAGGAGGAGCGTAACAACATAATCTCGCACTTCCGCGTCGTTAAAGGCGACGCTGCAAAGGCCATGGGAACGGCCGACATCATCGTGGAGGGCGAGTATTCCACCAACTACCAGGAGCACGCTTACATCGAGCCCCAGGGTGCCACCGTGGTCCCCAACGCCGACGGCTCGGTGACCGTGTACACAACGTGCCAGTGCCCGTTCTACGTGCAGACCGGCGTGGCCCAGGGCCTCGGGCTCCCGCTAGCGAAGGTCAGGATCATCCAGACCGTCACCGGCGGTGGGTTCGGCGGGAAGGAGGACTACCCCTCGCTGCTCTCCGGGTTCGCCGGGTTCGCAGCGGTGGCCACCGGCCGCCCCGTCAAGCTCATCTACACCCGGGAGGAGGACCTCGCGGTCACCTCCAAGCGCCACCCGTCCGTGTCGCGGTTCAGGACCGGTGTGATGAAGGACGGCACCATCGTGGCCCAGGAGGTCGAGTACATCCTCGACGCAGGGGCGTACGTCACTCTCACCGGTGTCGTGCTTTTCCGCGGGAACGCTCATGCCATCGGTGCCTACGACGTGCCCAACGTCAAGGTCGACAGCTACGGCGTGCTCACCAACCGGGTGCCCTGCGGCGCGTTCCGCGGGTTCGGCTCGCCCCAGATCATCTTCGCTGGCGAGACCCACATGGACGCCGTCGCGGACAGGCTGGGCATGGACCCGCTCGAGCTGCGCAGGAAGAACGCGCTCGGCCTGGGCAAGCGCACCATGACCGACCACCTCATCGAGGAGTCGTGCGGTTTCGCCGAGTGCATCGACGAGGCCACCCTGGCAAGCGAATGGGAGGCGAAGCGGCGCGAGTACGACGCGCAGCCCCTGGACGTCCACAAGCGGCGCGGTATCGGATGCGCCACAATCTACTACGGCGTCGGCCTCGGCGCTACTGGCAAGGTGCTCGATAAATCGGGCGCGCTGGTCCAGGTCCACGCCGACGGATCGGTGCTGGTAGCGGTCGGTACGACCGACATGGGCCAGGGCCACAAGACAGTGATGGCGCAGTTCGCCGCCGAAGAGTTGGGCATCGACGTCGACCGGATCACCGTGATCGAGGTGGACACCGCTCTGGTCCCCGACTCCGGACCGACGGTGGCATCCCGCTCCACCATGATGTCGGGCCGGGCCGTCATGGACGGCTGCCGCCAGATCAGGGAACGTATGGCCAAGCTCGCCTGCCAGAAGCTGGGATGCGATGAGGTCGAGTTCGCCGAGGGACAGGTCACGCCGAAAAGCGGCGGCGAGGGCATGGCCTTCGACGCGTTGTCCCTGCAGTGCTGGCTGGAGCTGGTGCACCTGGCCGCCTCGGGCTTCTTCCGGACGCCTGCCACCACCTGGGACGAGGAGACCGGCCTGGGAGATGTCTACGTGACGTACTCGTGGGCCACCGATATCGTCGAGGTCGAGGTGGATATGGAGACCGGCGAGGTCACCGTCCTGTCCATCGTGGCCGCCCACGACGTGGGCCGGGCAATCAATCCCATGGCCGTCGAGGGTCAGATCGAGGGCGGTGCGGTCCAGGGCATGGGGTACGCCATGATGGAGGATCTGGTGTCCGAGAACGGCGTCATCCTCAACCCCGGTCTCAACGACTACCTCATACCGACAACCAAGGACGCGCCGGCCATCACCCCGATCATCGTGGAGCACCCCTACTCCAAGGGGCCTCACGGCGCCAAGGGCATCGGCGAACCCTCGCTCATGGCCGCACCGGCGGCGGTGACGAACGCCATCGCCCACGCCATCGGTGCCAGGGTGAACGACCTGCCCGTGACCCAGGAGCGCATCGTCCGGGCCATCAAGGGCCGGTAGGCGACGATCGTGGGACGGACGGGCATCGTCTGGGCAGTGGTGCTCGCAGCCGGAGCATCCACCAGGATGGGCTGCAACAAGCTGTTGGCCCCCCTGGACGGCATCCCCATCATCCGCCGGGTGGTCGGTGCCTGCACAAGCTCATCCATCGACGGCACGGTGGTGGTGCTGGGCTGCCGCCCCGACCAGCTGATTCCGCTCGTCCGTGACGAGGAGGTGGACTGGGTGGTCAACGAGGACTGGGAACGGGGGATGCTCTCAACCTTCCAGCGGGGGGTGCGTCACGTGCTCACGCACATCCCCGAGCCGGGCGCCGTGCTCATGGTGCTGGGTGACGTGCCCCTCATCGACGCTGCCTGCATCGACACGCTGGTGGCGGCATGGTACAAGAGCGATGCGCTCCTCGCGGTCCCGGTCCATGAAGGCAGACGGGGACACCCGCTACTGGTGGACGGCTCCCTACTGGACGAGGTCATAGAGCTGGGCGAAAAGGAGTCAATGCGGGACCTTACGGGCCGCCATGTCGATGACCTCCTCGAGGTGGAGCTTCCGCAGAGCACGCTGGTCGATGTCGACTACCCCAAGGACCTGGAGAGGGCCGAGGGGCTCGCCCGCTCGGAGTGAGCGGGGATAGTGGGGGAGGGGTTCCAGCCCTCCCCCGTTCCCGTACCGTGTCCCGCAATCCCCCCGTTCCCCGGGCCCGGCTCATACGTGCTGAGAGAGGGTCGAGATCATGACCTCCAGTGAGCCTGACGTCGGATAGGAGCTTGCGAGCATGTCCGAAAAGAGGTGGGACGCTGTGTCCGCCCCGTACTTCTTGAGCGTGGTCGCCACCGTCTTGCGCTCGGCGCCCACGTCTTGAGGATACATACCGGTGAAAAATTGAGGAATACTTTAAACTATACTGGCCTATTCGTACCTAGATTTATTAAACTTGTCCCATTTAGGACTCCACATGGCGAGCATCCAGGAAAAGGTGCGCATCTGGCTTGCGAAGAAGCCGTCCCTCGTGGAGGCCGTGGGGCAGGGCGTGGTGAACTTCAGCTCCCTGGCCCGGCTGGCCCAGGAGGATGTCGGCGGGAGCTTCGAGGCGGTGAAGAAGGCGGTCATCCGGCAGGCCGAGACCGTGCGGGCCGAGCGACGACAGCGACGCCAGAAGGTGGAAGCTCTGCTGCGCAGCTCGCGGTTCGAGATCAGCAGCGGTATGGCCGTGGTGCTCACCAATGACGAGCCGGACCTCCCGGTGCTCGCCCACACCCGGACCTCGCACGGGTGGACCTCCATCTTGCGCGAGAGCGACATGCCCCGCAGGTGGCTCAGCGTCCCCATGTCGAACCAAGTGCGCACAGGCCAGGTGCTCATCGCCCTGTACTCCGGGATGGAGCTCGAGGACACGCCATTCGTGCTCTCTTACCTGCTCTCGGCCCTGGAGCGCGAGGGTATCAACATCACCGAGTTCGTCTCCTGCCGGGAGGACACGCTCTTCGTGGTTGACGAGGTGGACGGGCCCGCGGCGCACCGGGTGCTCTCTGGTCTTATCAGGGGCTAGGGCCGGCATCCCCGCCGACGACGCCGAGCCGGATGGCAGCGTCCAGCAGCAAGGCCACCAGTAGCAGGATGAGGCCGATCGTCTGCACCACGAGGAAGGCATGCAGCGACACCAGTGACCGGAAATCGCTACCGGCCATCGACGAGGCCGCCGCTGACAGGTCGCCCTCGAGCGCTGATGTGCTCTTGCCCACCTTGCGCACCCTGCTGCTCACTTGGGCTATGTCCGCTGCCAGTGTGCTCATCCCGGGGAGCGTTCGTGCTGTTCCCTCCAGGTCTTTCAGTTTCTTGGCGACCTCATCCATGGCTGCGGTAATGGCGGACGAGGTCTGTGCGGCGCTATCGAACGAGGCTGCGACCTCACCCAGATCGGGGACGGCCACGGTGATGGCCAGGAGACGCACGAGCGCGTAGCCCTCGACGAGGAGGGCGAGGCCGGCGATGAGGAGCACGGCGCGGGCGAGGCGGTCGTCAGGTGTGGATGTGGGGACCTTGGTGTCTAACGTCCGATCCACATCACGGAACGTTGTCGACGGGACCTGCGTTGAAGGCTTACGCAATCCCTTCGTGGCCTTCCGTGCCCCCTTCTTCGACGCAGCCTTCTTAGCAGCCATTATGAAATTTTCCAAAATTGGAAAATCTTAAAAACATGTGGTGTGCCGCCAGGCCTGATGGAGCTGTCGGAGACCGACCAAGCGTTCGTGGCACTCATCACGAGGATCGGCCAGGCCATCGGGTATCCCGGGGACGGCGCCACCGTGTACGCCATCCTCTTCGCCGCCGATGAGCCCCTCTCACAGGAGGATCTTGCCGAGCTCACGGGTTTCTCCGTCCCCAAGGTGTCCAAGATCCTGTCGGGGATGGGCGATTTCGTGGACGTGGAACGGGTCAAGGTCCCCGGTGACCGGCGCGGCTACTATGTGTGCCGCCATGCCCTCACCGATCTCATGACACCCATCCACTTCAGGACCATTCCCACTATCAACATCGCCATCGTGCACCTCAAGGAGGTACGGGGCGCCTATGACAAGGATGGTGACGAGCGGATGTACGGCCACATCGATGAGCTCATCGACAAGGCAGTCGCGCTCCTGGCCGTGCTCGAACGTATGAGCCGCCAGGATCCCCGGGAGATCCTTCGGACCATCGAGGCCGGAGAGAAGGCATTATCGAACGAGAACTAAACTGATTGAGAGAAGAAAGGAGTGACCTACAATGGAACGAGAGAACCTATTGATACTGACCCTCGTGCTCTGCGCGATACTCATCGCTCCGTTCGGCCTCGCTGCCGCCGGCAAGGACTACGGTGCCGTTTCGGTGACAAAGGTGTCCACCGATCCGACCGTACTCAATCCGGGCATGCCCATGACCCTCAAGCTCAAGCTGACGTTCAGCGGCGACAAAGCTCTGGAGGACCTAACCCTGGCAGTGGATCCCAAGTATCCCTTCTCAGTTCGTGAGGGGCACCCGAGTGTCGAGGTCATCGGCGATGTCGTCGGCCGCCCGGTCATCTACAAGGACTTCTACCTCGACGTTGACGAGGGGGCCCAGGAGGGTACCTACAAGCTCGACATCATCACCTGCCACCCCACCTGTGAGGAGCTGCGCGAGGAGACCGAGCTGACCCTCGAGATCGAAGCGGATCCGCTCGTGGTCATCGCCAGCACCACCCTCCCGGACACGATCTCGTCGGGGACCGCGATCGAGGTGCGCATCAGTATGCGGAACGCCGGCAAGGGCGTCGCCGAGAACGTGCGCGCGACTGTGGCGACGACGCCCGAGGGCTCCGAGGACACCACGCTCTTCTCGCTTCGCGGGACGGGGGACGTGTTCGCCCTCGGCGACGTGCTGCCCGGCCGTCTTGCCTACATCGATCTCGTGCTCCAGACCAGCGCCCGTGCATCGGGCTTCTACACTCTCCCCATCACCATCGAGGACGACAGCGGTTCGACCAATCCAACGCTCCAGCTCGGTCTGCACGTCGACAAGACCGAGCCGGTTGTCGAGCTCGCTGTGATCGAGGGCCTTGACACCTTCACGCCCGGCGAGACCAAGGACCTCGTCTTCGTCCTCCGCAACGCCGGTAGCGCCGAGGCCAAGAACGTGCGCCTCTCGCTCACCCGGGTGAGCGCGTACCAGAGCCAGGGGCAGGGCTTCGGTGGCTCAGGTGCAGCCCAAGCGATAATGGCGGATCCCACCATGGCCATGGTGGCCTCCGCGGCCCAGATGGTGGGCTCAGTGAACCTTCCCGTGACCGTGGACGGCGTCATCCCGCTGGGCTCGTCGCAGTACCTCGTCCGGGAGCTGGCCGCCGATGCCCAGGCACGACTTCCCATCCAGGTCTACGCTGCGCCCAAGACGCCCGAGGGCGCCTACCAGCTGACCGCCGCGCTCACCTACGAGGACGCGCTGGGGACCGCAAACTCCGCCGAGTCCATCATCGGCCTCTCCGTCCAGGGAATGCCCGAGCTCCGCCTGGGCGATACGTCCGTGGACCCTGAGAAGGTGCGACCCGGTGACGACGACGTGCTCCTCTCCCTCGACATCAACAACGTGGGCACGGGGATGGCCAAGAACGTCGTGGCCGTAGCTACTTCCGACGCCCTGGATTTCGGCGGCAACCGTCGCTCTGTGCTGGGCAACGTAGCCAAGGACACCAGCAGCTCCGCCCAGTTCAGGTTCGACGTGCCTGAGGACACGAAACCGGGCGATTACCTCGTCTCCTTTGTCAAGGAGTCGACGACCACCG
>PVBE011042460.1_pt1 | contig 30843 bp, 27 predicted proteins | sample 1631181 | NCBI WGS metagenome assembly PVBE01 (sample SAMN08397723, study PRJNA350692) | Marine metagenome, whole genome shotgun sequencing project. | isolation source: water | place: Pacific Ocean | collected 2012-04
GGCCTATTCGCCTAGCGCCTTCGCCAAGTCGTCTTTAATATCTTCGACATCCTCGAGACCGACGGACAGTCGAACCAGGCTATCGGTGATACCGACATCAAGCCGGGCTTCCGGCGCCAGACGCTGATGAGTGGTGGTGGCCGGGTGGGTCACCAAGCTTTTAGCGTCACCCAGATTATTGGAGATATCTATCATCTCCAAAGCGTTGAGAAATTTAAATGTGTTGGCTATGTTTCCTTCCAGTTCGAAGCAGACCACCGTACCAGAATCATCCATTTGTTTTTTCGCGAGTTCGTATTGGGGATGGCTTTCCAGACCTGGATAGATCACCCGTTTGATTCCCTTCCGCCCTTCCATGAAATTTGCAACTTCATGAGCGCTTTTGCAATGCTGGCGAACACGGATATGCAAGGTTTCCAAGCCTTTCAGATGCACCCAGGCATTGAAGGGGCTTAAAGACGGACCGGTGTGACGCAAAAACTGTTTGAGATCACCATCAGCCCATTCCACGTCGTTGGTCAGGATAGTGCCGCCCATGGCCCGGCCCTGGCCGTCGATATGTTTGGTGGCGGAATAAACCACGACGTCGGCGCCCAATTGCAAAGGCTTTTGCAGAATGGGCGTGGCGAAAACATTATCTACGACGACCCGTGCCCCTGCGTCATGGGCCAATTCAGCCACCGCCGGCAGATCAATGACGTCCATCTGCGGGTTTGATGGCGTTTCCATGAAGACTGCCGCGGTAGGCTGGCTCAGGGCGTCCCGCCATTGATCCAGAACGGTGCCTTCCACCATGGTCGTCTCTATGCCGAATGTCGGCAATAATTCGCGGCAGACATAATCACACGAGCCGAACAGAGCTTTTGACGCCACCAGCCGGTCGCCAGAATTAACCGTCGCCGCCAGCGAGGCAAATACCGCCGCCATGCCTGTCGCCGTCGCCCAGCAGGATTCCGCGCCCTCCAGTAATTTCATCCGGTCCTGGAACATATTCACTGTTGGATTGGAGAACCGGGAATAAATGAACCTCTCTTCTTCTCCTTTGAATGCCCGTTGGGCCTGTTCGGCGGTCTCATAAATATAGCCGGACGTCATGAAGACACCTTCATTGGTCTCGGCAAAATTGGATCGGTTGGTGCCGCCCCGCACCAACTGGGTAGCGGGCCGCCAATTTTTCTTTGCGCTGTCATCAGCCATTGGTTGTTCTCCTAATTTTCAGCTGGCGAAGAATTTTCCATAAAAAAATCCCCGCCATATTTGGTCGGGGCTTCTAACGCGCCGACCTTTTAGCTCTGTTTATTTAACGTGGCCGCAAGCCGGTCGTTCAAATCACCACGATGTGGCGTAGAATACCCTCCAATCACACAGCGTCAAGGTGTATTATATTGGCGCCCCCTAAAAAATTATGTTCTGCCGAACAACGCCCGTACCGAAAAGAGGCCGCTTGCATCGGTTCGTGGGGTCTGGCAGTTAAGATCGATTAGTTATAAAGGATCCGAACATGACCGACATCGCCGCCACCGACGACATATTTTTCAACCACGCTGGGCTCGACAAAGACAAGACCCAGGGCATCGTCGAGGAAGCCTTGAACGGGGCCGATGACGGGGAACTGTATTTAGAATACGGCCAATCTGAGAGTTTCGTCTTTGATGACGGTCAACTCAAGAACGCCAGCTTCGATACGACGCAGGGTTTTGGATTGCGGGCCATTGCCGGAGAGACCGCTGGCTATTCTCATGCATCCGAGCTGAGCGAAAATGCTTTGAAACGGGCGCAGGACACGGTCAAAGCGGTTCATGCCGGGCATGGTGGCGTTATGGCCGACGCACCGGGTAAAACCAACCGCAATCTTTATATCGACGACAATCCCCTGAACCTGGCACCGTTTGAAACCAAGGTTAAACTACTGTCGGATATCGACGCCTACGCCCGTGGCAAAGACAACCGTCTCAAGCAGGTCTCAGCGTCGCTTTCCGGCGAATGGCAGGCAGTGCAGATCATCCGTGCCGATGGCAGCCGGGCCGCCGACATCAGGCCCCTGGTGCGGCTTAATGTTTCCTGCGTGATAGGCGACGGCGACCGCATGGAAGCAGGCAGTTTCGGTAGCGGCGGGCGGGAGACCTACGAGACCTACCTGCAGGCCAATACTTGGCAGGCGGCAGTGGATGAAGCGCTGCGTCAGGCCTTGGTCAATTTAGGAAGCGTGCCTACACCGGCAGGTGAAATGCCCGTGGTATTGGGCCCGGGCTGGCCGGCCATATTGTTGCACGAAGCCATCGGCCACGGATTGGAAGGCGATTTCAACCGCAAGAAGACCTCGGCCTTCGCTGAATTGATGGGCGAGCGCGTGGCGGCCCCGGGGGTCACGGTGGTGGACGACGGCACCATCGACAATCGGCGTGGCTCCATCACCATCGATGATGAAGGTACGCCGACCCAGCGCACCGTGCTGATCGAAGACGGCATCCTGACCGACTATCTTCAAGACCGGTTGAATTCCCGCCTGATGGGCGTTCCTTCCACCGGCAACGGCAGGCGGCAAAGTTACGCCCATACGCCGATCCCGCGCATGACCAATACCATCATGGAAAACGGCGATCACGAGCCGGAAGAAATTATCAAGTCTGTAAAGAAAGGGCTTTATGCCGTGAACTTCGGCGGCGGCCAAGTGGATATCACATCAGGGAAGTTCGTTTTTACCTGCACCGAGGCCTACCAGATCGAAGACGGAAAAATCGGTCCCTCGGTCAAAGGCGCCACCCTGATCGGCAGCGGCCCGGATGCCTTGAAAACCGTTTCCATGATCGGCAATGATTTGGCTCTCGATCCCGGCGTGGGTACCTGCGGCAAAGACGGCCAAGGTGTGCCCGTCGGCGTCGGCCAGCCCACCATACTGCTGGATCGGCTGACGGTCGGCGGCACCGAGGTTTAGTCCATTCCCATAACCGAAAGCACCTGACCAGTCAGCAAACTGTCGGATTCGGTCAGCATCGATGTCATATTGAAATGGTGATAGTCGGACATTTCAAATACGGAACAATTGAAACCCTTTTCCCGCCAGGCATAGGCATAGGCGTCGGATTGGCGTTTAAACTCGTCGGTTTCTTCCGAACCGTAAGCCACTACCAAGGGGATTTCCTGGTTGGGAAGCGTATAAATTGGACTGTTGCGCCGCACCGATGCCTCATCAAGCTCAAGCCAGTCATTGGGCTCGCAGTGGCGGAGTGGCTCCAGATCATAGAGGCCACTGAACAACATGGCACCTTTAACCAAGTCCTCTGGCACATTCATTTCGCTTTGCCAACCAGGCGCCATTATCATGGCGGACAGGTGACCACCGGCAGAAGAGCCGCTGACATAAATACGTTCGCGGTCGACGCCATAATCCGCACCATGATGATAGAACCAGGCAACGGATGCCCGCGCCTGGCGGACGATTTCGTCTAATGAAACATCTGGCGCCAATGCATAGTCGATAGGCGCCACGGCGACGCCTTTTTCCGTCAGGCATTTGGCCATGAAGCCGGAGCCGTTTTTGCTGCCCAAGCGCCAATAACCGCCGTGGAAAAAAATATAGGCTGGCGCCAGATCAGAAACATTTTGAGCTGGGTATATGTCCAGGCTTTCCATCGGTCCTGATCCAAACGCCAAATCGGCATAGCAAGTCAAATCCCGCTTCATTTCTTCTGTAAGTATGATGTTTTGGTCACGGAACGGCTCAATACTAGGCACGGTGGCCTCAATGTTATATTCCCGCCACAGTTCCTCTGAATTGAATTCCCGATAGACAGCCATCATCTGTTCCCCCAAGTGATTTGAGAAGCAGCATAAAGGTCTCTAAAAAAGTTACAATATTTTGCGGCCTTTCCCTTTCGGCCGCACCACCAAGCCAATGGCAGCAATTTTCTTTTCAATTTCTTCCTTGTATTTGGCCAGCAATTCTTCGTTGTTCCATTTTCGGATCCCGTAGGTAACGGAAAGATTGGCGAAATTTTAACCGGTTCTACCGAATGTGTCGAGGGCATAGGATACCATTTGTCCACCGCCGCCTGGATTTCCTCCCGGCCGGCCTTAGTCACTATTTGATAGTCCGCTTTCAACGACAAATCGCAGGCACGTCGGGCGCCGAAGGATGCGTGAAATTTTCCTTCGTGAACCATGCTGGTCATATCCGTGGCCAGGGGCGCGTAGGAACAATTGAGCATAGCATGCAGATGGTACCAGGCGACCAGATCCATGCAGAAACAGAACCCCACCACATCGCCCAACTCTCGAACAGCACGTTAAAGGCTTCGATGGGGTGTTCGCCGATACGGAGTTCTAGCAGTTCATCCGCCTTCTCCGAAGCTTCCGGGCCAAAGGTCCGCAGCAATCTCGTATCGATAAATCCCTGGTGCACCCCATCGGCGGTAATCTGGGCTTGTATGAAACGGTCCTCAGCAGTAGGCCCCTGGTTGATCCAGGGCTGGTGTTGCTCAACGGAAGCAAATTCAGTGGTGGCCAGGGCATGAAGAATTATCAGCAAGGTTTCCCGGTAGCGTTGAATTTGGTAGATTACCGCTCAGGTGATTTTTTATAGGGAACCTTCATGCTCAAACTCTATCAATTTGGTAATTCCGTCTGCGCCCAGAAAGTTCGCATTACCTTGTCCGAAAAGGATCAATCCTGGGAAACCAGGGAAGTCAATTTGTTTACCAGCGAGCAGTATGATCCCGAATATCTTAAGCTGAACCCGAAGGGGTTGGTGCCGACCCTGGTCCACGACGGCAAACCCATCATCGAATCCACCGTGATCTGCGAGTATGTGGATGAAACCTTCCCCGATCCAAAATTGAAACCGGAGAACCCTTATGAGCGCGCCCAAATGCGCCTGTGGAGCAAAGCGGTAGATGAAGGCCTGCACGAGGGCGTGGTCGAAATCAGTTTTTCCGCCATGTTCCGGGAACGCATGAAAAAAATGTCCGACGAACAGCGGGAAATTCGTTTCCGTAATGTCGGTGATCCCAAACGCCGTGACCGGTTCATGTCAACCTATGAACAAGGTGTCGATTCGCCCTATGTTTATCGTGGCGTGATGGCGTACGAGAAAGCCTTTGCCGATATGGAATCCGCCTTGGCGGGCGGCAACGACTGGCTGATGCCATCCGGCTACAGCCTCGCCGATATCAATATGATGCCCTACGCCGCCCGTCTGGCGTACCTCAACCTTCTGGATATCTGGATTGATGATAAACCATTGGTGCAAGCATGGTGGCGGCGCGCCAAAGCAGTGCCAGCCTTCATTAAAGGTATCGTCGATCCGCTGACTGACAAGGAAGAAGAGGAGATGATGACCTTCGGCTGTAAAATTAAGGATCAAATTCGCGCTGTAAGCGACAAGTATTTATCGCCAGCGGTCAATCCTACTCCTGGATAAGTTGACGGATCAGATGTTCCGCCGGCTCAATCTGAAATCTGCCGAAATGCTGGAACCGGATATAGCCTTCCTTGTCGATGATCGCCATTTCGGGCGTACCGCTGGTGCCGAAGCGGCGCATGGTACGGGGCACATGATGCGCCGGTATCAGCCGGTCGGTACCAACCGGATGGTGAATATGTTTGGCTTTAAAAACTTCTTCAACCGTGCCGGTGTCTGATAATCAAACCCTTCGAACAAAGTATGAATGCTGACGAATAGCAGATTCTTGTTCTTGATCTCTTCGGCTAACATCTGCTGCCATTTTTTCATCAAGGGGATGGAAAAGGCATTGACCCAGGGGAAGTTACTCTACCGATGGCGAAATTCCCGACGTCCCCACGCATGTAACGTTAATCCAGGGATGGTTTGACCAAACCCTGCCGAAGTTTGCCAAAGTCCACACCAAGCCGGTGAAATTCTTAAACATCGATTGTGATACTTATGATTCAACCAGGACTGTACTCGAAATTCTAGCACCACAAATCATTTCGGGAACCGTGATCATCTTTGATGAATATATCGGCAATAAACATTGGTGCGAGGACGAATACAAAGCCATTCAGGAAGCCGTCGAACGATACGGGTGGAAATACTGTTATCTAGGATTCAGTATGGTGACCAAACAGGTCGTTGTAAAAATTCTCTGGGTTTTAATTTACCCTGACGCCTTTTCCGAGTGGAACAGCTTGCCGATGATTTTCGCGGTTTGGTGGAAATCTTTTCCCAGACTTTTGCCGTCGCTCCTATAGCGACCGTTGAATTAATGCTTAATACATTGTTCGATTAAAGTCATGGTGGAGCACCCTGCTAGAACTAATACGCCAACTCTTCGAACGCCGGATCGACGCTGCCGTTCCAGGCACCATCAAAAGACGCCAGCAATTCTTCGGCCGGCGTGACACCGGTTTCGGCGATGTGATGGAGAGGTTTGAGAAAGGTGCTTTCATCCTGGCCCGAACTGTCTAACTTTCCGCGCCGGACCAATCCACCCTTGGCAATCGCCAGCAGCTGCAAAGCCAGATCCTGGACCGTTCCACCTCTGAATTCTGTGCTTAGGGCGGTCCTGGGGACATTGTCCCGCAGGCTCGAGATCTCCTGATAGCTCCAATCTTTTATGAGTGCTCTGACCGCCGCAAAGGCTTCAGCATCGTACATCAGCCCGACCCAGAAGGCCGGCAGGGCGCATAAGCGGTTCCACGGCCCGCCGTCGGCACCCCGCATTTCGATATATTTCTTAAGTCTGACTTCGGGGAACACCGTAGTTAAATGATCTTCCCAGTCCTTTATGGTTGGCTTTTCGCCCGGCAGCGCCGGTAAAGTTCCCGCCATGAAATCCCGAAAGGACTGACCGGACGCATCAATATACTTACCGTTCCGATAGACGAAATACATGGGCACATCCAGCATGTAGTCGACATAGTGTTCAAAGCCGAAACCATCTTCAAAAACAAATGGCAGCAAGCCGCATCGATCAGGATCGGTATCAGTCCAGATGTGGCTGCGGTAGCTGAGATACCCCGATTTTGCGCCGTCGCGAAAAGGTGAAGAAGCCCAAAGCGCCGTCGCCACCGGCTGCACGGCAAGGGAGGTGCGGAACATTTCTGTCATGTGGGCTTCGGATTTAAAATCAAGATTGACCTGCACAGTGCAGGTAGCCAGCATCATATGAAGACCAAGATCACCCTTGGTCAGCATATTGTTGCGCATGATTTCGTAGCGGCCCTTGGGCATCCACTCGATATCCGCCAGCCCCCATTTGGGCTGATAGCCCATGCCCATAAAACTGATGCCCAACTCACTGGCGATTTCCTTGGCTTGGTTCAGGTGGAGACCAACCTCTCGGCAGGTCTGATGGATAGTGTCCAAAGGTGCACCGGATAATTCAACCTGGCCGCCCGGTTCCAAAGTGACGGAACTATGATCCTCTTTGACCAGAGCGATCGGCTTGCCATTCTCGAGAACCGGCATCCAATCAAAGCGCTCCATACCTTCGAGAAAAGCGCGGATACCTTTGCCACCGTTGTAAAAAAGTGGCCGTAAAGTTTTGGGATCAAAGGCGAATTTTTCGTGTTCGGTACCAATTTTCCATTGTTCTTCCGGTTTACATCCGGATGCCAAAAATGCGATCAGCTGAGCCTTATCTTCAATTTCGTTCTTATTTTCGTCGCTCATTGTTATGTAATTCTTTCACCAAATTCTTAAAGTCACCAATCGCAACCCGGTTTATTGATTCAGCCTCTGGCTAACGCCTGCCAAATGGCAAGAGATGCCACAGCGGCGGTCTCAGCACGAAGAATCAGATCACCCAGACTGGCGAAGGTAACAAACGGGAGATTTCCCATTGCGTCAAGCTCCGATCGCGCAAATCCCCCTTCCGGGCCGATCAGTATGGCTTCAAAGCTGGCGGCTGGATCGTGGCGCAGAATTTCGGCCAGTGGATCACCGCCGCCTGTTTCATCCATCACAATCAGTCGCCGCTCCTCGTTCCAGCCTGATAGAACTTGAGAAAGCTTCTCCGGCTCCAGCACGGTCGGTACCGTCAGACGGCGGCATTGCTCAGCGGCTTCGATCACATTGGCTTTTAATCGATCGATTTTCACCCGTTCTACATTGGTGTGATCGGTAATTACCGGCCACAAATGTGTCACCCCTAATTCGGTGGCTTTTTCGGCAATCATATTCGTGCCGGTTTTTTTCACCGGCGCAAACAGCAGCCAGATTTCCGCTTCGTCCACTTGCGCCCTGACCAACTCCTGCAGTGATAAAACGGCGTCTTTTTTCCCAGTGGATTTAATTTCCGCCCGCCATTCCCCGTCCCGGCCATTGAACAGCAGTACGAGCCCACCGACATCCAGGCGCATGACATTCTTCAGGTAGTGAGTTTGACTGGAATTCAGCGCCACCCTGCTATCTGCAGCAAGGTCGTCATCGATAAATAGTCTGATTTTTGCATCCATGTAGTCTTTTAGCCAATTTACACAGCAACTCCAACGGTCTCTGTCATTGCACGCCAGTCCTTCAAGCGGGATAATGGATTATGGAACACACACATGCTCCGGAACTGGACGCCAGCGACATCCCCAAAGGCAGCTGGGTCGATCAATTCCTGCCCGTCAAGGCCCGGCCCTATGCATGCATGGCCCGGTTCGACCGGCCCATTGGCACGTGGCTGCTGCTGTTCCCCTGTTGGTGGAGCATCGCCCTGGCGACCCCCGGTTGGCCGAGCCTGTGGTTGATAGCCCTGTTCGGCATCGGTGCTATGATCATGCGGGGTGCGGGCTGCACCTTCAATGACATCACCGACCGCAATTTCGACGGCATGATCGCCCGCACTGCCGACCGGCCCATTCCGTCCGGCGATGTCAGTGTTTTCCAGGCTGTGGTGTACATGATTGCTCTGGGTCTAATCGGCTTGGTGATCCTTCTGCAATTTAACCAGTTTGCCATGGCCGTTGGTGCAGCGTCGCTGGTCCTGGTGATCATCTACCCCTTTATGAAACGGATCACCTATTGGCCACAATTTGTCCTGGGGCTGACATTCAACTGGGGCGCTTTGCTGGGATGGGCGGCGGTCCGGGGTGATTTGCAGACGCCGGCATTAATCCTCTATGTGGCCGGGATATTTTGGACCCTGGGATACGACACCATTTACGCCCATCAGGATAAGGAGGACGATCTCCTGGTCGGCGTCATGTCTTCGGCCCTCAAGCTGGGTGACAATACCAAGCCTTGGCTATTTGTATTTTTCGGATTGGCGATTGCGCTGATCGGGGTTGCCGGCTGGCAGGTCGGCCTCACTTGGCCGTTTTATGTCGGTCTGGCCCTGGGTGCTCTTCAAGCCATATGGCAAGCCTGGGATATCGATATTGATGATCCTCATGACTGCTTGGCGAAATTTAAATCAAACCGACTTTTCAGTTGGCTCGTGCTGGGCGCCATTATCGCTGGCCAGTTGGTAAACTGATAGCAACCCGATCATTTCCTCGGTTGAGAAGACGTCACCGAATACCTGAAGAACTGTACTCAGTGCCGCCAGGTGTTCGTCGTCACGGAGACAGGCGTTGCCGTCTGATACCATGATGGTTTTGAAGTCCGTCATCATGGCGTCCCGAGCTGAGCTTTCACAGCAAACATTGGTAAGGGTACCGGTAATGATAACCGTATCGATATCTCTGGCTTTCAATTGGTCGGCCAGATCGCTGGCGCCGGGCAGAAATGCTGAATAGCGGTTTTTTTTTACCATCATGTCGCCATCCTTGACCACCAGGTCCGGCCATAGGGCATGGCCGTGGCTGCCTTCAGCCAGGGCTTCGACGAAGCGGGCTGACCGCTCCTTTGTATTGACGTGTTCCAGTAATCCTGGCCAGTAGTCGGGGCCACCCTTGGGCGATGCCGTTACCTGCACCCAGGCAACGGTCCCGCCGGCATCCCGGCAGGCGTCCGCCAACTGATTAATGTTGGGCACGATCTCACGGGCTATGGGTACTTCAGCAACAGCATCCGGTTCCATAAAGGCGTTCTGCATATCTATGACGATTAACGCCGACTTGGCAGGGTCGAGATCCTCGTAGAGATGAAGTTTTCCCCGTCGGGAAATCACCCGGTCTTTTACGTCCTGAGGGAGGTCAATAGGATGCATGGCAGCACCTCTTTCAAAATCAATCCATTAAATTGGGCAACAGCATAACGAAACCAGGCGCTAGAACCAAGAGCGCTAGCCGCACAATGTCGATAACGATAAATGGCATCACGCCGCGGAAAATGGTGCCCAGCGGCACGTCAGGCAGGGTCGCCCGCAGGACATAGACATTAAGTCCGATGGGCGGCGTGATGAGACTGATCTCGATTACCACCACGATGATGATGCCGAACCAGATCAGATCGTAACCCAGCCCCGCCACCAAAGGATAAAAAACCGGCACGGTCAGCAACATCATGGCAATGCTGTCCAACACACAGCCGAGAATAATGTAGATCACCAGAATAACTAAAATCACCAAAATAGGCGCAATTTTAAGACCTTCAACAAAGGTCTGAATATGGTTGGGCGCCCGCGTTACATCGACAAAATTCGAAAATAAAATGGCCCCGATCAGAACGATAAACACCATGGTTGAGGTCCGGCCGGTTTCAATTAGCACATCAATGACGGCGCGAAAATTTAATGTGCGCCGCGCTAAGGCGAAAAAGAACGCGCCCGAAGCGCCTATACCTGCCGCTTCCGTCGGCGAGAAAACGCCAAAATAAATACCGCCCATAACCAGAGCGAAGAGCAGGAGTATTCCCCAAATACCCTTCATAGCAGCCCAGCGTTCCGACCAACCGATCTTATCAGCCGGGGGTCCCAATTCAGGTTTGTAGCGGCTGACCATATTGGCAGCCAGCATATAAAATACCATGCCGAGTATGCCCGGCAGGAATCCGGCGGCGAACAATTTTCCGATTTCGGTTTCGGTCATAATGCCGTATAGAACCAGGATCACGCTGGGCGGAATTAGAATGCCCAAGGTCCCACCAGCAGCAATAGAACCCGACGCCAGGCTGTCGGCGTAGCCGAATCGGCGCATGGATGGCATGGCGACCTTGCTCATGGTGGCAGCGGTGGCCAGACTGGAGCCACAGACGGCACTAAAACCGGCACAGGCAACAATTGTCGCCATCGCCAGACCACCCCGCCGGTGGCCGAGAAAAGCGTGGGAGGCAGTGTAGAGTTCCTCCGACAGACGGGATCGGGATATAAAATTACCCATCAGAATGAACAGGGGCAGAACGGAAAACTCGTAGCTGAGGACGGTATCGAACGCCACCTGCCCGACCATCGCGAGAGACGGCGTCCAACCGGAAAGAATAGCGAAACCGATGGTGCCGACAATAACCATGCCGAAGGCAATAGGCACGCCCGTAAATAGCAGAACGAAAAGGGCTAGAAATCCAATACCGGCAGTGAACATGTTAGATGCCAGTCTCGGTAGGTTTCGACTGGGACATTTTGGCGAAAATATCGCGCCAGATCATGACCGCTAGGACGATCATGGTAACGCCGGTCATAGCAGCCATGAAATAGGCAAAAGGCGGCAACGGCGCGCCCAAAAAAATGGTTTTATCGTCGTACTGGGCGAGGCTTTGGGCCTGTAATATTAACCGCCAGCAAAGAGTACCCATCACACCCAGGCAAATAACGTCGATAGAAGTCTGACGAACTCTCAGAACCGGGCCTTTAAACAGACCATCCAGGAGAGAAATAGTGACATGCTCCCGCCGTCTTGTGACCAAAGGCAAGCCAGCGAAAATGGAGACGCCCATGGTTAGTTTTGTCAACTCATCCGCAGCCGGTAGAGGGGCATTGAAAAAATAGCGGCCGACCACGTCCACGAACGTGACGGCCATCATAAAAAATATGGTTGAACCCAGGAACAGGCCGAGACCCCGACCGAAGAGGCTCCATCGGGAGTCTCCACCCGCCATGGACTGAGATGGATTGCTATTTTCGTCCATGGCGGACACGGCTCCAGTAAGGTTTATTTCTTATACGCAGCGGTTTCAGCACGTAAAAACTTTAGCGCGGCCTCACCGTCAATGCCTTTGGCTTTGACTTTTTTAAACCAATTATTCTTCAAGAAAGCCAGCTTCGTTTTGAGCGCTGTTAAAGCGGGACCCTTTAACGACGTCACGTTGGTAGCACCGCTGAGCAGTTTTTGGCCCATCGCCTCAGATACGTCCCATGCCGCTCCGAATCGTTTCGAGATAGCTTCTCCGGATACCGATTCGATCGCCTTGCGGTCAGCTGCCGATAGGGCGTCCCATTTGGCTTGGTTCATCCCGACAAGGAAACTGGTGTTGTAGATGCCACCCGGCGCGTGGATATAATATTTGGCGAATGTTGTGAGCTTGAAAGCCAAGATGCCATCAGCCGTCATAAAAGAACCATCAATAATGCCTTTGGAGAACAACTCGTAGGTTTTTGGCGCCGGACCGCGATAGGGAACGCCGCCATACAACTTGAGAATTTGAGAGGTCGCCGGATTGACAACGCGAATTTTGACGCCTTTGAGATCTTCCAGAGCCGTCACTTTCCGGCTATTGATCATAATCTGGCCCGGCGAATGGGTGTGCAAGCCCAAAATCTTGACGCCCTTGTATTCATTGGCGACGGCAAAATACTTATTGTGAGTGCGCCAATAGGCTACCGACAAGGATTCGGCGAAGTCACCATTGAATGGAAGTTCACCGATTTCCGCCGATACGAAACGACCCGCCGTATAACCCTGAACAGCCCAAACGACATCGGCGACACCCGTTTTTGCCAGGTCAAACTGGCGAGGTGGCGCACCCAGGGACTTGGTGGTGAATTGAATTTTAACCTTACCCCCGGTCGCTTTTTCAACACTGGCGGCCCACGGCTTATAACCTTTGACAACGACAAAATGCTTGGGCGGAACCCAAACGTTAAATCTGAGCGTAGTTTCAGCGGACGCCTGCACCGCCCAGGTTCCGGCCATAACAATACCGGCCGACAATAGCATTAATTTTTTCATGAAATTCCTCCTCGTAGGTATCTAAGTTATAAATTCTTAATTATTTGGGGGAAAACCAGAATTGCAAACAGTTCAATAAATCCCGATGCCCTTTCTTTTCGAGAAACGGTAGATGATAGCTGCTTGGTAAGACGACCCCCCCTTTGTCGTTACTGCCTAGATCGTTTAAAAGATTAAGGCTGTCTTCTAAATTGATAACGTATTCGTTTGACCCATTGATAAGCAGGGTAGGTACTTTGATCCGGGGAATCAACGGTATAGCAGGATTTTCGATGACATCGGCGAATACAGCAGCAGGAATTAGCGGGTAGCGTGTTGTTATAATTTCCTTGTACCAATCAACAACATCGTCCTCCGGTTCGTTCAAGCGGCTTTCGATTTCCAGGTGGTGGGTGTTGGGGACCATATCCTTTCCATCAGATTGTGCGGCTTCTATCATCTGGCTGGCATAAACCTGGAACTGCGGATTGATCACCCGATAGGGAGCCCCCAGGATGGCCATCCTGGACCAAACATCCGGCGATTTTGCCGCCGCTGTCAGAACGACTGCCCCGGATGAGGAGTGGCCGACTAAACCGACCTGTTCGCCATTATCTCTGATCTCGTTGGCGATGGCGACCACATCAGCCGCCAAGCGTTCCGCCGTCACCGTTCTGCCGTCAACCCGATCGCTACGCCCATACCCCCGGCATTCCATGGCATATACCGTGGACCCGTGGTTCGCCAAATCTTTCATGATGCTGTAATCCCGGATCGGCACGTCCCAATACTCCCAGCCGCAACCCGACCCGTGCACCAAAAGTATTTTCGGCTGCCCATGTTCGCTGTTAGTTTTCTCCACGACGGAAAGGTTCACGCCATCTTCTGCGGTAACTGTAAACTGACAGCTTTTCACATCCTCGATCATGGCTTTAAATCCTTTTCTATCGGGAGGCCGTGGCACCTGCCATCAGAACATTATCGAACAAATCGTTGAGCGCTGCATCCAAATCCGCCTTCCCGAAAGCGACCGGGTCCATAATGTATTGTAAGCCTAGCCCCTGCACGATGGCGACAACCATGGAGGCCACCGCCTCTTCTCCGCCCTTGATACTGAGATGGCACCACTGCCCCTGTTTGAGAATGGCGACAATGGTGCCGCGGAATTTGCGGAACAGATCGATATAGAGCTGCCGCCAGCGGCCGCCAATGGACATGGCGTGGGCCCAGAAAGCGAAAAAAACCACCAGTTCGTCCTTGCGGGAACCAACCAAGGACGACCCAATGGACAATATACGCGACATTTTCTCCCGCGGGCTCTGGTCGCCGTTAGCAACAGCGCGGATGTTGTTCATGGAATTTTTAAATAATTCCTCCAATAGCCGTTCCAGCAGCGCGTCCTTGGACCTGAAATAGTAGTGAATGTTACCCTGTTTGATGCCTGCGTAGTCGGCAACAGCATGGGTCGTCGTAGCGGTGATACCTCGCTCCACTACGCATTGGTAGGCCGCCCGGATGATTTCTCCTTCCCTACCGTCAAGCCGCCCCCCAAAGGGATGCGGCGTCACGACGCTAATTTGGTCAAATAACTTGGTCATTTGACCAAATTAAGAAAAATAAGCGGAAGTGTCAATTAAAAGTTCAATTTAAAAGAAATCCAGTTTTGTTCAGCTGCTCATATATTCTGAGATATCGACCTCGTCCAACTGCTCGGGCAGCAGGAATTTTTCGGCGTACTCCATGTAAACACCAGAGGTAAGGAACAGCTCAAACAATTCATCATCAATATGGGCGTCTTTTTTCATGAAGCTCATGATTTTGATGGAATCGGACAGCTTCTTGGGCGCCTTGTACGGTCGGTCGGCGGCAGTCAGGGCTTCGAAGATATCGGCAATGGCCATAATGCGGGCCGGGATGGTCATATCTTTCTTTTCGAGCTTCCGGGGATAACCGGTACCGTCCATTTTTTCATGGTGGCCGCCGGCATATTCCGGCACCCGCTTGAGATGTTTGGGAAACGGCAGGCTTTCCAGCATGACGATGGTCTGGACAATATGATCGTTGACCTTGTACCGATCCTCTTCGGTCAAGGTGCCGCGGCCGATGCCCAAATTATAGACCTCACCCAGATTAAACTTATGCTCCGGCACCTTCATGTCGAAGCCCCACTTATTGTCGGGCGGCAGTAGATCATGTTCTTCACGCACGATGATATGGTCGTAGCGGTCGTCGAGTAGGTTCTCCACCACCGGCAGGTTGGGCTCTTCCTCCCGCTCCTTGCGTTTGGCTTCGTCATAGGAGATGCCGATTCTGTCGGACAGGGTGCGGGCCCATTTTATCTTAGCGATCTGTTTGACCCGCTCGACCTTTTCGTCGGTCATGAATTCGCCACCCACATTGCATTGGGCGACAAAGGCGTAATCATCGTCCAACTGGGTGATCCGCTCCTCATAGACCTCACCCAGTTCCACCGCATCACCGCCATCCAGCAGACCCTTTAGCATCTCAATCTCGGCGTCCCGTTTCAGGACTTCGAAGCGCATGCGCACCTCGTGGATCCGGTCATATATGGTCTCCAGTTTGGTGGCCTTGTTGACCACATACTCCGGTGTCGTCACCTTGCCGCAATCGTGCAGCCAGCCCGCGATGTGCAATTCGCACCATTCATCTTCGGTCAGATCGAATTCCTTGAAGGGCGGCGCATCGGAATCGCAGGCCGCCGCCGCCAGCATATTGGTCAGTTCCGGCACCCGTTGGCAGTGGCCGCCCGTGTAAGGCGACTTGGCGTCAATCGCACCGGCAATCAGCTCGATAAAGGCATCCAGCAGCTGTTTCTGCGCGTCCAGCAGCATCTGGTTGTTTAGAGATACCGCCGCCTGGGAAGCAATGGCCTCAATCAGCGGCTCGATCTGCTCGGAAAACGGAACAACATCCCCGGACCCTCGGTCTTGGGCGTTGAGCAGCTGCAGAACCCCGATAACGTCGCCTTCGTGATTTTTCAACGGCACCGTCAGAAAGGATTGGGAGTTGTAGCCGGTCGATTCATCAAACTTCTTGGTGCTGGAAAAATCATAGCAGTTGGAAGCATAGGCATCGGGGATGTTAATGGTCTTGCCGGTCACGGCGGCGGCAGCGGAAACGTTGTGGAGATTGGGTTCACCATTTTCATCGAAAATCTTCACATCGGGCAGGGCGATATCCTCACCTGTGGTGCCACCCTGCGCGATATTGAGCGAGTCGTTGCGGATAATGCGAAAACAAAGACTGTCCTCCTCGGTCATCAGGTACAGCGTTCCCGCGTCGGCATTGCAGAAATCTTTGGCCGCCAACAGGATATTTTCCATCAGCTTATTATGATTGAGTTCCGCCGAAAGCTGGATACCCAGTTCAATCAACCGCCGATAGGCTTCCGCCGCGTTCGAAAGATCAATGTTTGTTGTTTCGTTAGCCATGGCTTGCGAGCCCCTATGCTATCTTCTTTTAGAACGACCGGAACCGTCTTCTGACGGCCCCCTAATTACCAGTGGCACAGGGTATCGGCGATCAACTATTAGCGCAATAAAGGAGGTGGAGTGGTATTCTAGCTAAGTAAAATCCCGTTAGTTTGTTGTAACCCCCTCACCCGCCCTTTATGGTGACGCCAGAATTTAAACGAGTGAGCGCGCTACGTATGGCGGACAGGAATTTACGGGAATTTGTAGCCCGGCTGGAAAAGGACGGCCGGCTGGTTCGGGTGACGGAAGCTGTCTCTCCCGTATTGGAAATGACTGAAATTCAGACCCGGCTGCTGGCCGAAAAGGGTCCGGCAATCCTATTCGAAAACGCCACCGGTGAGGACGGCCGGAAATACGATTTTCCCATTCTCGCGAATCTGTTCGGTACGGTGGAACGGGTCGCTTGGGGCTTGGGGCGGGAGCCCGAAGACCTCCGCGCGCTGGGCGAAACCTTAGCCTTCATGCGCCAGCCGGAACCGCCCGGTGGCTGGCAGGAAGCGCTCGGAATGCTGCCCATGGTCAAATCCGCCATGGCCATGAAATCCAAAACCACCGGATCAGCACCCTGCCAGGAGATCGTCTGGCAAGGTGACGACATCGACCTCACCAAACTGCCTATTCAGACCTGCTGGCCCGATGAGCCGGCGCCGTTGATTTCCTGGCCGCTGGTGATAACCCGCAATGACCAGATCAAGGGCGACGATAACTTTAATGTCGGCATTTACCGCATGCAGGTGACGGGCAAGGATACAACGCTGATGCGCTGGCTCAAACACCGGGGCGGCGCCCAGGCATACCAAGAAGCCTTCGCCCAAGCTTCAGCCAAGACACCAGAACCCTTTCCCGCCGCCGTTGTCATCGGCGCCGACCCCGCCACCATCCTGGCCGCCGTCGCGCCGGTGCCCGACACCATGTCGGAATTTCAATTTGCCGGGTTGTTACGGGGCGTAAAAGGCGTTCTGACCGATTGCAAAACAGTGCCGCTTAAAGTTCCGGCGGAGGCGGAGATTGTCCTCGAAGGCCACGTCTCGATGGAAGAATACGGCGACGAAGGGCCGTACGGCGACCATACCGGCTACTACAATGCGGTGGAAAAGTTTCCCGTTTTCAAGATCAGCGCTATTACCATGCGCCGCGATCCCATTTACCTGTCGACGTTTACCGGCCGCCCGCCCGATGAACCTTCCGTCATGGGCGAGGCCCTGAATGAACTGTTCATCCCCCTCTTTATCCAGCAATTCCCGGAAGTGGTGGATTTTTGGCTGCCGCCTGAGGCTTGTTCCTACCGGGTTGCCGTGGTTTCCATCAAGAAAGCCTATCCCGGCCATGCCAAGCGCATCATGATGGGCGCATGGTCATATCTGCGGCAGTTTCTCTACACTAAAATCGTCATCGTGGTGGATGACGATATCGATACCCGCAATTGGGAGGACGTCATCTGGGCCCTGTCCACCCGCATGGACCCGGTCCGGGATGTGACACTGATGGAAAATACGCCCATCGACTATCTCGATTTTGCGTCCCCCCAGCCGAGCCTTGGCGGCAAGATGGGCCTCGACGCCACCAACAAACTGCCGCCGGAAACCCACCGGGACTGGGGCCAGAAAATCCGCATGTCAGATGAAGTGATTGAGAAGGTCTCCGACATGTGGGACAAGCTCGGCCTTCCTGGCAGCGGCCGATCTATTTGGAAATAAGCCCCCATGGAAAATAAGACCTCAAGGAAATAGGAATTTTTTTGATGAGTGATAGCAGCAACATGCTGGACCAGTTGTCCGATCTTTTAAATAAAGCCCAGGCCCGAGGCGCCGATGCGGCGGACGCGGTTTATATCGAAAGCCAGTCTCTGGCGGTGGCGGAACGTCTGGGCCAGCCGGAAAAACTGGAACGCTCGGAAAGCGCTGATATCGGCCTCCGCGCCCTGGTCGGCCGGCGCCAGGCCATCGTTTCCTCTTCGGACGCCAGTCCCGAGGCATTAGGCGAACTGGTCGACCGGGTCGTCGACATGGCCAAGTCGGTGCCGGAAGATCCCTATTGCGGTCTTGCCGATCCCGATCAATTGGCAACGGAGATTGTCGACATCGACAGTTACGATCCTGGTGAACCTACCGCCGAAACCCTGGTCGGCTGGGCCAAACGGGCTGAAGAAACCGCCCGCGCCGTCGATGGCGTGACCAATTCCGAAGGTGCCGAGGCGGGCTGGGGCCGGGCCAGCGTCTGCGTCGCCGCCACCAATGGTTTCGCCCAGACCTATGCCAGTTCCCATTATTCCCTGAGCGCCTCCGTCCTGGCTGGCGAAGGTACCGGTATGGAACGGGATTACGATTATACGGGCGCAGTTTATGCTGCTGACATGATGACCCCGGAGGATGTCGGCAAAAACGCCGGCGAAAAAGCCGTCAAACGCCTTAACCCGAGAAAAGCGGATACGGTGCAAGCGCCGGTCATTTATGACCCAAGGGTATCCCGTGGCTTGCTCGGCCATTTGTCCAGCGCCATTAACGGCGCTTCAGTAGCCAGAGATACCAGTTTCCTGAAAGACAAAATGGGCCAACAAATTTTCCCGGCTGCCATCAACATCATCGACGACCCGCATCGCGCCCGCGGGTTGCGGTCCAAGCCCTTTGACGGTGAAGGCGTCACCAATAAACGCCGCTTGGTCATTGATGACGGTGTGCTCACCACCTGGATTTTGGATTTGCGATCGTCCCGCCAGTTGGGCCTGGAAACCACCGGTCATGCCTCACGGGGCGCTGGCTCACCGCCGTCGCCGTCTTCAACCAACCTTTATATGGAAGCCGGCAATAAGACGCCAGCGGCATTGATGGCTGACATCAAGAGCGGCCTCTATGTCACCGAACTAATCGGATTCGGCATTAATGGGCTGACCGGCGATTACAGCCGGGGCGCCGCCGGTTTCTGGATCGAAGACGGCAAGATTGCTTATCCGGTCAGCGAAGTGACGGTGGCCGGAAATCTCAACGATATGTTCCTCAACCTGACCCCGGCCAACGACCTGGATTTCCGCTACGGCGTCGATGCCCCCACCATCCGCATCGACGGCCTGACCATCGCCGGTAAGTAACCTGCCATTAATACATTCTATGTGATATATTCCGCGTCACAGAATCCTATTGATTCAGAGGCTTAGGTTCGTGGATAGCTTAAAATTGTCAATTGTTGATCCCCCCACCCTAACCCTCCCTCGCAAGTGGGGAGGGTTAGGGTGGGGGGTAAGCCTCACTCATCTGGCATTAGAGGACTAGCTGACAACGTGACCGACCAGCGTCAACAAAGCAATTCAACCGGCGCGTTGATCTCCCGGTTGGGGCAGGAAAGCATCCGGCCCTACGTGGGCTGGATCATATTCGCCTTGGTGTGCATGGCTTTGGTAGCCGGCGCGACGGCGCTCAGCGCTTATTTGATGAAACCAGTCATTAATGATGTCTTCGTCGGCAAAGACCGTGGTTTGTTGCTGCCCATCAGTGCCGCCGTAATCCTGACCTTCGCCGTCAAAGGATTGGCCAATTACGGCCAAGCCGTATTGATGAGCTTTGTCGGTTTGCGCATCGTCACCGACACCCAGCACCGTCTCTACGCTCATTTGATGCAGCTGGAGCTGGGCTTCTTTCATGATAGCCCGACGGGCAATCTGCTTTCCCGCTTCACCATCGACATCAACATGATGCGGAACGCCGTCTCCAACGCATTGACCGGTTTCGGCAAGGACTTCCTGACACTAATCTTCCTGGTGGGCGTCATGTTCTGGCAGGACTGGATGCTGGCGTTGATTGCTTTCGTCGTTTTTCCCATCGCCGTCTTTCCCATTGTCCGGCTGGGACGGCGCATGCGCAAAGTCACAGTCAACACCCAGGAAGAAATGGGCCAATTCACGACATTGTTGGAACAAACCTTCCAGGGCGCCCGGGTGGTCAAGGCCTATGGCATGGAGGAATACGAGAAAGGCCGGGTCCGGACCATCGCTGAACGCATATTCAACTTGGTTTTCAAAGCCGCTCGCACACGTTCCCTGGCCAGCCCTATAATGGAAACGCTGGGGGGCTTGGCCGTTGCTCTGGTGATTTTTTATGGCGGGTTGCGGGTAATCGACAACTCCATGGACCCCGGCTCCTTTTTCTCCTTTATCACGGCGCTGTTGCTGGCCTATGAACCCATGAAGCGGCTGGCCAATCTGAACGCCAGTTTGCAGGAGGGTCTCGCCGGCGCCCAACGCTTGTTCGTCCTGCTGGACCGGGAGCCGCATATTCAGGAAATGCCGGACGCTCACGAACTTGAAATCACCGGTGGTGCGTTGCATCTCGACCAAGTCAAATTTTCATATGTATCGGATCAACCAGCCCTCGACAACGTCACCATTGACGTGCCGGCGGGCAAGACCGTGGCGTTGGTGGGTCCGTCCGGAGCAGGTAAGTCGACCATACTCAACCTGATCCCACGCTTTTACGATGTTGACGGCGGAAAAATTTCAATCGACGACAACGACATCACAAAATTGACTTTTGCCTCCCTGCGGGGCGCCGTCGCCCTGGTCAGTCAGGACGTAACCCTGTTCGACGACACCATCCGCGCCAATATCGCCTACGGCCGTCCCGAAGCGTCAGAAGAGCAGATAATCGAGGCCGCCAAGAACGCCGCCGCCCATGACTTCATTGTGGAGATGCCTGACGGCTACGATACCTATGTGGGTGAACGCGGCACCAAGGTTTCAGGCGGCCAGCGTCAACGCCTAGCCATCGCCCGGGCCATGTTAAAAAACGCGCCCATTCTGTTGCTTGATGAGGCAACCTCCGCCCTGGATACGGAATCCGAACGTCGCATTCAGGAGGCCTTAAAAAAATTGATGCAAGGGCGGACGACCCTGGTCATCGCCCACCGGCTGTCCACGGTGATGGACGCCGACCTGATCCATGTGATCGACCAAGGCAAGCTAACTGAATCGGGCAGTCATGATGAACTTATGGCGTTAGACGGACTCTACGCGAAACTCTATGCCCTGCAGTTCAGTGAGAGTAATTCCGTCGTCAACTTGGAAGTCGCGCGCGCTTCCGGTGAATGACGCAATTGGGGAAAACGGGAGAATAACGGTCCAATATGGCGACGCCTCAGTTAATAAAGAATTTTTCGAGGAACCCTATTCTGCGTGCCGCTGTCAGCTTGCTGGGTTCCATCTATATCCGATTTGTTCACTCCACCGGCGTCTGGCGTCATGAAGGATACCATATCCCGCAAAAATTCTGGGCCGAGGGCAAACCGTTCATCGCCTGTTTCTGGCATGGTCGGCTTATGATGATGCCCTACAACTGGCCGCGCGACATTCCCTTTTACATGCTGATTTCCGGTCACGCCGATGGACAGTTGATAGCCGACACTATCGGCAGGTTCGGCTTCAAATCGTTAGCGGGATCAACCAAGCGGGGCGGTTCCAGTGCCTTGCGCGCCATGGTCAAGGTTTTGAAAGACGGCGGCTGCATCGGCATCACTCCGGACGGCCCCCGCGGTCCCCGCATGCGGGCCAGTGACGGTGCCGTTGCCCTGGCCAAGCTTTCCGGCACACCCCTGGTCCCCGTTTCGTTCAGCGCCCGGCGCCGGCGCGTCATGACCAGTTGGGACCGCTTTATTTTGCCGCTGCCCTTTTCCAGCGGCGTCTTTCTCTGGAGTGATCCCATAGAAGTTTCCGGGGACGCCGACGACAATGAGATGGAAGCCGCACGCGCCCGTTTGGAAGAATCCCTCAATCTCGTCACCAATGAAGTAGACCGGTTGTGTGATCAACAAATAATCGAGCCCGACCTTGCAGTGAAAGAGTCGCCGTTATGATGCTGTCGCTCTATCGTGGCGCCACGGTTCTGGCGGCGCCGTTCATTCAATATTATCTCAACAAGCGGAAAGCCGAAGGCAAAGAAGACGCGGCCCGTTTTTCTGAGCGGCTCGGGCAAAGCAGCAGACCGCGCCCAAACGGCACGCTTATCTGGATGCATGCGGCCAGCGTCGGCGAATCCCTCTCCCTGCTGCCGCTGATCGATAAGCTGCTGGCCGATTTAGCCAATATGCAAATTCTGGTCACCACGGGCACGACCACATCGGCCAAGTTGATGGGGGATCGCCTGCCGACACGGGCTTTTCATCAATATATCCCGGTGGATCGTTTAAGCTATGTGCGCCGATTTCTCGATCATTGGCGGCCTGACCTTACCTTATGGGCGGAAAGTGAGTTTTGGCCCAACCTCATCACCGAGACGCACGACCGGCAGATTCCGATGATGTTGATCAATGGCCGCATATCCCCCAAAGCTTTCTCAGGCTGGCAAAAAGCGCAGAGACTGATCGCCCGGCTGCTGCGCTGTTTTGACCTCTGCCTGGGTCAATCGGACGAAGATGTTGAGCGTCTGCTGCGGCTGGGCGCCAAAAGCAGCAAATGCGTCGGTAATCTGAAATTCGCCGTCCCGGCGCTGCCCGTTGTTGAAGCAGATTTGGCCGAACTCCAATCCAAATTAAGCGACCGCCCCCGCTGGCTCACCGCCAGCACCCATCCCGGTGAAGAAAGCATCGTCGCCCAAGTTCATCGGGACTTACGGAGCACCCATGCGGGTCTGCTCACCATCATCGTTCCGCGTCATCCCGCCCGCGGGTCCGAAATCGCTCAGGCCCTGCGGGATCAGGGGCTGACGGTGGCTATCCGGTCCCGAAATGAAAGTCTGGCCGCTGGTACAGATATTTATATCGCCGACACTATGGGCGAGATGGGGCTTTTTTTCCGGCTGGCCGATATCGTCTTTATGGGCAAATCCCTGGTGCCCCTGGGCGGACAGAATCCGCTTGAGGCCTTCCGCCTCAACTGCGCTGTTATCCACGGGCCCCACATGATGAATTTTCAGTGGATGAGCGAAGAGATGGCCAGGATGGATTGCGCCGTCACCGTTCAGGATCAGGCCTCATTGGCGGCAGCGGCAAACGAACTGCTTATTGATCCCGGCCGGTGTCGGGCAATGGCTGACAACGGCACTGCTTTTGTCGAATCCCAGGCGCAGGTGGTTGACCTGATCGCCGATGAAGTCAAAGCCGTGCTGGCTAAGCATAAAACGAAAGCCCTTTCCGATGCGGCCGCCTGATTTCTGGTTCCGGCAAAAAGGTGGCCTGTTGTCGGCGCTATTGGCGCCCGTCGGCTGGTGCCACGGTCTCGTCGGGGCCTTCCGGCAGGACCGGGCGGACCCCTGGCGCGCGCCGATACCTGTCATCTGTGTTGGTAATCTGGTCGTCGGCGGCCAGGGTAAAACACCGGCTGCTTTGGCTATAGGACAGTTTCTAGCATCCAAGGGCAAAGCGTTTCATTTCCTAACCCGGGGATATGGTGGCTCTACGACTGGCCCGGCCAAAGTCGATCCGGATACCCACACGGCGGCTAATGTGGGCGACGAAGCACTGCTGCTGGCCCGCCAGGCGCCGACCTGGGTGGCCGTCGACCGCCGCGCCGGGGCAGAATGCGCATCCAAAGCCGGGGCGGACGTAATTATCATGGACGACGGGTTTCAGAATACCGGTCTCGTCAAAGATCTTTCGCTAATCGTCGTCGATGGGACAACCGGTTTCGGCAACGGGCGCATATTGCCTGCCGGGCCGTTACGCGAAGGGGTCAGCGTCGGACTCAACCGCGCCCAGGCTGTTGTCATCATCGGCGAGGACCAGGCGGGACTGACTCAATTCATACCGCACATGTCAAAACATTCGGTGCCCGTCCTTAACGCCCATCTGGCACCGGTGGCCACCGATGAGTGGACCGGTAAAAAGGTCTTGGCCTTCGCCGGAATTGGCCGGCCGCAGAAGTTTTTCGACAGTTTGGCCGAGGCCGGTTGCGACCTGATGGCCGCAATTTCCTTCGGCGATCATCACCCTTATTCGCATCAAGAGATTGCAAGTTTGGTTTCAGAGGCTAAAAGACTAGACGCAATCCCGGTGACGACGGCAAAAGACCATGTTCGGTTGCCATCGGAGGACGCGGGCAGCGTCAGCATATTTGACATCACCCTGGTATGGGATGATCCGAAAATGCCCGGCCAACTGCTTGAGACCATCTTACCAACGACCGAGTAAATATTTAATGCAGGCCTGGTTCAGGAATTATATTGCGCATCCTTCGCAGGCGGCGGCGGCATGGCTGCTGAACACTTTTTTTGCTCTGCTGCCGATAGATTGGGCGTCGGGACTGGGCAGTTGGGTTGGCCGTACCTTCGGACCGCACCTCCGGGTAACCCAAACGGCGCTGCGCAATCTGCGCATGATTTTCCCCGATCTCAACGAAGAACAGATCGATAATATCATCAGCGGCATGTGGGATAACCTTGGCCGAACGGCGGGCGAGCACCCCCATCTTTCCAAATTCGACCCCTATGTCGAAAACAGCCGAGTGGAAGTGGTGGGCGGCGAATATATCGATCTTCTCCGTGATGACGGTCAACCAGGATTGTTCTTCGCCGGTCATATCGGCAATTGGGAATTGTCACCGCTGGCCGGATCCCGGCGTGGACTGATCGTTCATCTCATTTACCGCCGCGCTAACAATCCATTTTTTGACCACCTCGTCCAAAAAGGAAGATCAGCCCTCGACGGCGATTTGTTCGCCAAGGGGGCGGAAGGGTCAAAAGAAATTTTGAGAGCTTTGCGCCGGGGCGACCACATAGCTATGCTGGTTGATCAAAAAATGAATGATGGTATTTTGGCACCCTTCCTAGGCAAAGACGCCATGACGGCGCCGGCCGTCGCCCAGCTGGCCATCCGCTACGACTGCCCTCTGGTGCCGACCCAGGTGGAGCGGCTCGGTGGCGCGCGCTTTCGGGTAACCTTCTACCCACCGATGGAAAAACCGGATACCGGCGACAAGAAGGCCGACATTGCCGCTTTAACAACCGAAGTTAACCGTCATATCGGCGATTGGATTAAGCAGCATCCTGAACAATGGCTCTGGGTGCATAACCGGTGGCCGGTTTAAAATAGCAGCGCCGGATCCAATTCTTGGTTATTGAGCCTCAAGCTCCAATGAAGGTGCGGGCCGGTGGCGCGGCCGGTTTTACCAATTTTGCCGATGATCTGACCTTTGACGACGATGTCGCCAACCTTAACCGAGATGTCACTCATGTGAATGTAGGTAGAGGTGAGGCCGAGACCATGATTGATGATCACGGTTTTGCCGTTGAAGAACATGCCGGGGTGGGTAAATGCGATCTTACCCGCCGCCGCCGCTTTCACCGGCGTCCCTGAAGGTGCGGCAATATCTAATCCATAGTGGAGACGGCCGGGTTGACCATTGAGAATGCGCCGGGAACCATAAACTCCTGATATGCGACCCTTGACCGGACGGATAAACCCCGACCTGAAATAAGCAGATCGAACCCGCAGCCGCTTGGCTTTGGCGATTTGAGCACGTTCACTTTTAATACGTTTAAGGTCTTCTGGACTGGGCGTCACCTTGCGCTTCGGCAAACCGTCAATACGTTGGATGTCATAGTTGCGCTTTTTGATCTTGAATTGTCGACGCGCATCAGTGCCATCTTGAAAGCGCACGGTCAACTGGGCTTCCGGTTTGGCATCACGGTTGAAGCCAAGGAGAAAATAGCCATCGTCGGACTGTTCGACTTTACCACCATCCAGGGCAATTAAAGCGCCCGGCCGAGTTTTGCCAATGACTAATCCGCCTTGGATAAAGTCGCCCTTCAAACTGATATCCGAGGCATTGACAGGCAGGGAGATGAGCATAAACAGAAAAGCAACAAAAAGCCTCAAAGCAGTGTCCCCTGCTTATCGTCCTTTGGCTTTTTCGGTGAGGATTGTTTAGCTATTGGTTTCTTCGCGGATGCACCCTCTACCCGCGCGCCCACCTCACCGTCGCCGAAGGTCAGCGCGATCGGCATGCCGGGTTCCGTGGCGGCAGCTGATATTACCGGCTGTCCATCACCATCCCGCACCAAGGCAAACCCCCGGTCCAGTATACGTTGATAGGAGCCCCCCTCCAGCTTCAGTTTCTGTCTTTCAAGGTCATGGGATCTTGCCGTGACGAAGTTTTTTATTACCTGCTGCCAGGCTTTCACGCCTGCCGCCAATTGACTGTGCTTGGCGGCGATCTGGTGGGCCGGGCTGATCATCCCCACGGCAAAGCGGGAAACGTCCGACTTTAAACCGTCCAGATAAACCTTTTGGGCGTTGATTAACCTTTCGCTCCGATCGTCCAGTCGCTGGGTGGCTTCTTCCGCCAGCCGCCTGGGGTCGGTCAATCCGCGGGCTAGACCGGTTATTTGCCTAGCGTTATCCTCAAGATTCCTGGTCATCGACCGCACCAAACGCGCCCCGTCGTCCGCCAATTTGGCGATGAGATCACTTTTCACCGGCACGGCTATTTCGGCCGCCGCCGTCGGTGTCGGCGCACGACGGTCGGCGGCATAATCAATCAGCGTCGTATCGGTTTCGTGGCCAACGGCGGAGATCAGCGGAATGTCGCTGGCCGCTACGGCACGGACGACGAACTCTTCGTTGAAAGCCCACAAATCCTCCAGACTGCCGCCACCCCGGGCAACGATCAGCACATCGGGCCTGGGCACCGCACCGTCGGATTTCATGCGGTTGAACCCGGCAATGGCGGCGGCGATGGTATCTGCGGCGCCATCGCCCTGCACATTGGTCGGCCAGACAAGAACATGGCGCGGGAAGCGGTCTTCCAGTCGATGCAGAATATCCCGGATAACAGCGCCGGTCGGCGACGTCACAACGCCGATTACTTGGGGCAAAAAGGGCAACGGTTTCTTTCGGTCTTCGTCAAACAATCCCTCCATCAATAATTTCTTGCGGCGGTCTTCCAGGAGTTTGAGCAGCGCTCCCTCGCCCGCTACTTCCACTTGTTCGATGACAATCTGATAACTGGACCGACCCGGGTAGGTGGACAGCCGCCCGGTAACGATTACTTCCAGACCTTCCTCCGGCGTAACCGATAGCCGGCCGGCTACTCCTTTCCAGCAGACGCCGTCCAGGACGGCGTTTTCATCTTTCAGATTGAGGTACATATGGCCCGACCGGGCGACCGTCAGGCGGGAAATTTCACCCCGCACCCGCACATGAGAATAAACCTCCTCGACCGTCCGTTTCAAACTTTGGGACAGTTCGCTGACGGTAAAAATGGGGCGATTGTCGCCCGTGTCTAAGCCGTTTTCAATTTCCATTATGAACTCGATTAAGACTCTTCATGACTCTGGGGTAATTTATGATACAAGTCGGCTGCAGTACACAGTTGATCGGTCCTATAAGGGGGAATACACGAAAATGAAAATTCTCGTCGTCGGTGGGGGCGGACGCGAACACGCCCTTTGCCGGTCCATCGCCAAATCTCCAAAATGCGAAAAACTTTATTGCGCGCCGGGTAATGCCGGTATCGCAGAGGACGCGGAATGCGTCAATATCGGCGGTGAGGATGTGGAAGGCCTGGTGGCCTTCACGGTGGAAAAGTGGATTGATCTGGTGGTCGTCGGGCCCGAGGTGCCTTTGGTACTGGGCCTAGCCGACCGGTTGGAGGAAAAAGGCGTAAAAGTTTTCGGGCCCTCGGCAGATGCCGCCCTGTTGGAAGGCTCCAAGGCCTTTATGAAGGATTTATTCGCCAGATATAATGTCCCCACCGCTGCCTATGAACGTTTCTCCGATTTCGATGCAGCCGTCGCCTACGTCAAAAACCAAGGCGTTCCCATCGTTGTTAAAGCCAGTGGGTTGGCCGCTGGTAAAGGGGTAATCCTGTGCCAGACCAAAGAAGAAGCCATTGCAGCGTTGGATCAGATTATCAACCAGAGAGTCTTCGGCAAGGCCGGCGACGAAGTGGTTGTCGAAGAACTTCTGGTCGGCGAAGAGGTTAGTTTTTTTGCCCTTGTTGACGGTGACACGGCCCTACCCTTGGTTTCGGCCCAGGATCACAAGGCCGCCTATGATGGGGACAAGGGCCCCAACACCGGCGGCATGGGAGCCTATTCACCGGCGCCCGTGGTAACGCCCGCGGTGGCAGACCAGATCATGAAAGAAATCATCCAGCCGACCATCGACGGTATGGCGGCCGAAGGCCGTCCCTACAAGGGCGTCCTGTTCGCCGGCCTGATGATCACCGAGGACGGCCCCAAAACACTGGAATTCAACGTCCGGTTCGGCGACCCCGAATGCCAGGTTTTGATGGCCCGTCTCAAGTCCGACCTCGTGGAGGCTCTCGACGCTACCGCTGAGGGACGTCTAAAGGATATCACCCTGCAATGGCGGGACGAAGCCGCCATGGTCGTTGTTATGGCGGCCGAAGGCTATCCGGGCTCTTACCAAGAAGGCAGTGAAATACGAAACCTAATGGCCACCGGCGATGTCGAAGGGGTAACCGTTTTTCATGCCGGCACCAAAGCAGTAGACGGCAAGGTACTCGCCAGCGGCGGCCGTGTTTTAGGCGTCACCTCGCTGGGACAGGATGTCGCCAGAGCCCAATCCCGCGCTTACGAAGCGGTCGATAAAATTGACTGGCCGGAGGGATTCTGCCGCCGTGATATCGGCTGGCGGGCCATCGACAGGTAGCGGAAAGCTTTTATATCTATTTGCTCTGCTTGACCAGTTCCGCCCAGAGTTTTTTGCCCCAGGCGCTATGCGCCATGACCAATGCACCCCTGAGAGCTTGCGGCACGGATTTTACCTTTTGATCGCTGATTTTAGCGCTTCCCCTCATTGACTTGCCACTCAATCCATCGAACGAGATTTGATCTTTTTTCGCATGATAAAGAATAATCGCCGACAGCACTTCGTCTTCTTCCAGAGGTATGCCGAGCAAATCGACATTAATTTGATAAATCTCTTTCTTTTGTTCCAGATAAGGCAGTTCGGTTATAAACATCGTCGCTATAAACTTGATGGCTTTGTTGGTGATTTTGCAGTCCATGGGCACCAGATAGTCTGACGTCACCTGATTGTCACCGACAACTTTTATCTTTTCTTCAAAATTGATCGAATAGCGGCAAACGGGAAGGGATGGACTATTTAGCATCCCTTTGAGTGGCGACGTCAACGTCCCATCGATCATCGGGACCAGGGCCGGACCGTAGATAAATCCGAAATCCTTGCCGTCTTTTTGAACGGCAACCCACTCTGTTCCTTTGGCCTTGCCCATTGCCGCCACGACGGCACCCCGGCGGAGGCGACCGACCCGTTTTGATTTGGTCGTGGGCCCGTTCCTGACATTGATATCCTTGAGTACGAGATACTTAGCCGCTGAACGGGACAATTTAGATTTGCTGAACACACTCTGGGCATGCACAGTTCCAAGGCCGGACACCATTGGGGCCATGAGTACAAACAGGATCATTGCTTTTATTGTCGGTGCTAAAATTCTACTCAACATGGCTTCAAAAATTAATTATCCCCCATTCTTCAGCAGGTCGGTTCAAGCACAACCAGTGGAAACGCAAATCTTACCCGACCAATCCGGCTGAGACCACTTTCTTTTATAAGGATTGCTCAAAATTTCACCAAAATAACCAAAAATATTCAAACTACATATGGTGTTAACCGCAAAACCTTGTGACCCTATTGCCCTAATTTACTAAATGTAGTAGAACACTGGCGGTTCAGTGAGAAAGGTAATTTCACCCTTGGGGAGCTTCTGATTGACCGGAATGAGGGAAATTTATCTGATCTGAACGTAAAAAATGGCATTCACGAACGAAATCCGGAGGATAAGAAATTTATATGTTCGAAGAACAGAATTCAGGGGCAAAAACAGAGCAAAAACTGGAACAAAAAAAAGCAATTCGGGGGGACGATACTAAACCTGTTCATGAATGGACTCCGGAACGGGTAGCAGAACTTACCAAACTTTGGGCTTCGGGTTTGTCAGCCAGCGAAATCGGCCGGCGCCTCGGGGTGACAAAAAATTCAGTGGTCGGCAAAGTGCGCCGTCTCAATTTGGCCATGCGGCGCCAGCCGACAACACCAAAACCTCAACGCAAAATCGTTACCTTGGATAGCCTAAAAGCGAACATGTGTTCATGGCCCGAAGGTGAGCCCGGAAAAGAAGATTTCCGGTTTTGCGGTGTCCCGGCGGAACCCGGCAAACCCTATTGCACCGACCATTGCGCCATCGCTTATGTGCCCAACACCAAAAAGAAACAATCGGCGGCTGCATAGAAATATTAAACCACTACCGACTGACGTCGGTAGAATTAGGAACGTGTTTCTCGATGTACTGAAGTATTGTTTCATCGTTGACCGCCTCGCTTGTTGTACAGAAATAACCAGAAGCCCGGAAATGCCGTCCCCAGAACTTTTTTCGTAGATTGGGAAATTCCATCTATATTTTGCAAGA
>PVBE011902654.1_pt1 | contig 30840 bp, 24 predicted proteins | sample 1631181 | NCBI WGS metagenome assembly PVBE01 (sample SAMN08397723, study PRJNA350692) | Marine metagenome, whole genome shotgun sequencing project. | isolation source: water | place: Pacific Ocean | collected 2012-04
AGCTATCGGTGTAGGATGTTCGACCCGTCGTAAAGGAGTTGCCCTCTGTCCCTTGGAGTCTCTCGAAGCCGGTGTCAGATCGTGAGGACCGATAGACGTCGTAGCCGATGAGCGCGTCATCATCGACGGCTGACCAACTGATGACGACGTGGCCCACCTCGTTGGTAACCCTCAAGGCGGATGGAGCCGCCAAGCCTGCCGTGGTGACATGGACGACACCTGCGGCCCGACTCGCGTTGCCCAATGCGTCAAAGGCGATCACGCTGTAGCCGTAGGTGGTCAGTGACTTCAGACCGGTGTCGATGAACTCGCGGGTATCGACATCGACGGTATCGATGGGCACGATTCCCCCCAAGCCGTCTTCGGCGCGCAGAATGACATACCCCGACAGACCGGACAGATCTCCCCCATCGGCGTCCTGCTGAGGCGCACCCCAGCGGAGCGTAATACGTCCAGCGATATCTTCATCTGGGACCACGGACAGACTCTGCGGTGAACTTGGAGCCACACCGTCCTCAAGGGCCGTCGCCCCTGCAAAAGCGGACAACTCGCCCTGCATGCCCGTGGTGTCGATGGCTGCGACCCGATAGAAGAAGGTCAACGCCTGACCCAGTGTATCAACGAACGTGGTCTTTCCTGTCGTGATCTGTGCCGTGGAGTCACCGTCTCCAGAGACAAAGTTGTAGGTGCCATTGCTCTGGTTGGCTCGGTAGACGGCGTATCCGGCAAGGTCCCGATCCGTCACGGGTTGCCAGGCAAGACGAATCACGCCCACCCCGGCCTCGGCGGCGATCTGACCAGGTGTGCTGGGCAGATCGGCGACCAGGTCGGACTGGGGGTCGAGGGGATTGTTGCGATCTCGATCGCAGCTGACTGCAAATAGGGTAAGACAGACGGTGGCAGCAGCGCCGACTCGGGCGAGCTTCATCAATACCTCCAACCCGATGTGGGTAGTCTCACGTGAGTCCGTTCAGAAGAGGGAGCGTGCGAACCGGACCGAAAGACGGCCGGGCTCGATCGTAGGAAACCAGCGAATCCCGTCGCGCCAGGACGTCTTATGCGATGGGTGGCGATCTTCGTTGGCCAAGGACAGGGCTGGGCGCTCGGGAGATCCGGTGAGCAGCAAGCGAACTCCCGTCACCCCGAAGGCGGCAGCCAATGCCCAACTCACCTGGCTCTTTACGTCGCGATTTGTTGTGCGCTGATAGAGTCTCTCGATTTCGGCACGATCTGTCGCGTCCTCGTACGCGGAATAGAACTCGTCCGCTTCGTCGTGCAGGTCGAAGCCCTTTTGGGCCAGGACCGCACTACCACCGAGGAAAGCGACACCGACGATGCGCCGAGGAGTGACGATCTCCCGCAGGTCAGCGTGAGTAGGCTGTGGCGTGGAGGAGAGCAGGACCGCCACGGCAAGGGCGATCAGGACAAGCCTCATGGATGGTATCTCCCACCGGGGCCCGGGGCCTCCGGTCTTGGTCCGACTAAACCTGAAAATGAAGCCCGAGAAAACGGGGCAACCCCTTAAAACGACCACACTTACGACATAGATCGGGTACGGTAGACAGAAGGGCCGCCTTTGTCAATGCACCGAGCGATGGCCAGATGAAACCACGCTTCCGCCAGATTGTTCTGTCAGAGGAGGGATCTGGCGCTCGGGTCTGAGACTCGGGCCTGGGACTCGGGTTGACAAATGCACGCATGTGCAGTATCTATACGGGAATCAGTACTCGCGCCAGCCGTATGGAGTCCGACTCCGTATGTGGTCCATTGGGGCTGTTGAAGGGTCCACGAGAGACTTGTCCAGGCACCAGAGAAGGTGATACTGCCGCCAGATGCGGCATCCAAACAGGAGAGTCCTATGCAGAAGGAGCTGACCGAGCGCCAACAGGCGATTTTTGATTTCATCGCCGGCATCATCCGCAGTCGGGGCGCGCCACCGACGATCCGCGAGATCATGGAGGCCTTCGACATCAATTCGACGAATGGCGTTCGAACGACCCTGGCGGCCCTCGAAAAGAAGGGGCATATCCGCAGGCACGCCCGGCTTTCGAGGGGCATCGAACTGGTAGATCGGGGCGAGACCACTCCCGCTCAGTACGACACGGTCGGAGTGCCCGTCCTCGGTCGTGTCGCGGCGGGATCCCCGATTCTGGCCACCGAAAACATCGACTCGAGGGTGCATGTTGATCGGTCACTCCTGCCCGCCTCTGGTGAGGTATTCGCCCTGAGCGTTCAGGGTGACAGCATGATAGAGGCGGGCATCCTCGACGGAGATGTCGTCGTTGCCCGGCAGCAGGAAACCGCCGATCGTGGCGAAATCGTCGTCGCCCTCATCGACGATGAAGCGACGGTGAAGAGATTTGATCCAGGACCTGATGCGATCCGCCTCCTACCCGAGAACTCGTCCTACGAACCGATTGTCGTTCGCCCGGATGAGGGAATAAACTTCCGAATTGCTGGCAGAGTCGTCGGCCTGATGCGACGCCTGTAGTGGTGAGTAGAACCAGGGGCAAGGGGTAGGCGACAGAACCGTCGCCTGCTGGAAACGGAGAGCCGAAGATGGTGGACGGCCTCGGAGAAGGCGACGAGGCAGCCCAGGCTGCGGCCGATCGCGATCGGCGACGTCATGCCAGGTTGATTCTCGACGCCGCCATCGGCGCAGCCGACCCGGGTGAGTGCGTGCGGCGCTCACTTGAGTTAGCAGATGGCGCGTTGACCATCGGCGGGAAAGCACACCCCCTCACATCAACTTCGCGGATTCGCGTCGTCGGGGCCGGCAAGGCCACACCTTCGATGGCGCAGGCCGTTGAGCCGCTGTTGGGTAGGCACCTCGATGGAGGTGTCATCAACACGAAGTACGGCCACACCCTCCCCCTCGAGCATATCCACACCGTGGAATGCGGCCATCCCATTCCAGATCAAGCGGGTGTGGAGGGGGCAAATCAGATCCTTGCATGCCTTGAAGATCTCGCACCAGACGATCTGGTCCTTTGTCTGCTTTCGGGTGGGGGCTCAGCCTTGCTTCCTGCTCCCGCTAAAGGGTTGACCCTGGCTGACAAGCAGGACACGACGGCCAGACTGCTGGAATGTGGCGCCAGCATCGATGAAGTGAATGCCATCCGCAAGCATCTGTCCTGCCTCAAGGGGGGGCAACTTGCCCGCCACGCCTCCCCCGCCCGCTTGGTCACCCTGGCGATCAGCGATGTCATTGGTGATGTCCCTGATACGATTGCCTCGGGTCCCACCGTCGCCGACCCGTCGACTTTTGAGGATAGCCTGCAACTCCTCGACCGGTACAATCTTCGAGAACGTATCCCCTCCTCCGTCCGGAATCATCTGGAGGCAGGAGCCCTTGGGCAGCGCCCCGAGACACCGTCTGACGCATCACAGTTGCCCCCCAACTCATATCATGTGATCGGCACCAATACGTTGAGCATCGAAGCGGCATCGGCGGTGGCCGCGGAATGCGGGTATGAACCGCGAATCCTGTCGTCTACGATTGCAGGGGAAACGCGACATGTGGCAGCCGACCACATCGAGCAGGGATTGCAGGTCGTGATCGACTCACAGCCGACCGCACCTCCAGCCTGTCTCATCAGTGGTGGGGAGACGACGGTGACCCTTTCTGCCAACCCAGGTAAGGGCGGACGAAACCAGGAGTTCGCCCTGGCCGCCGCCATCGCACTTGAGGGGCGCCACCGAATCACCGTTCTAAGTGCCGGCACCGACGGCACCGACGGCCCCACCGACGCCGCAGGCGCCATCGCTGATGGGCTCACCGTTGAGCGTGGCCGACAACTCGGCCTCAGCGCGGCGGATCACCTGGCGAGAAACGATGCCTATCCGTTCTTCGACGCACTGAAGGATCTGGTCATCACCGGCCCCACAGGGACAAATGTGATGGACTTGCGTCTGGTTCTCGTCCACTAGTGCATTGGAGGTACCGGATGAAGCGTCGGGGAACGTCACCTGTCCTCCGGCGTTTACCGCATGTGGGCTCCAAACTGCCAAACGACCGGAGTTTGATGGCTCTTTTTCGATGTTGACAATGAGCGTTGGCGATCCGACACTCTGGACATCCCTCTTCTAGCGCGAGTGACATGCTTCGAAGCTTACGCCCTCTGATCACACTGTGGGTAGTGTCAGCCGCATTGCCTGCCGTGGGTGCCAGTGGTTTCGCCGGCGAATTCCTCGCCGTCGGTGCCGGTGCACGGGGACTGGCCCTGGGCAATGCCTATGTGGCGACTGCTCGCGACGCAACTGCCGGTTATTGGAATCCGGCTGGCCTCAGCGGGGCGGTCCGGGAAGTGCATCTGATGCACGCCGAGCGCTACGCCGGCCTGGTCGATCAAGACTTCGTTGCGGCAACGTTCGATGCGCCCTACACCGACGGCGCCGCCATATCTCTACTGCGACTCGGTGTGGAGGATATCGCCTTCACAACGTTACCGAATCCCGCTGCGCCTCTCGGCCCGGACAATCGTCCCCTCGTCAGCTCGACAGAAACCAGTGCCGACTACGCCCTTTATCTGTCCGGCGGCCGTCAAGTGAGCGATCGACTTGCTCTGGGACTGAGCGCGAAGGTGATCTATCGATCTGTTGCCGACTTCAGCGCCTATGGTGGAGGATTGGATGTTGGGATCCGCTACGGCCTCTCTGAAGACTTCGTGCTGGCCGGGACACTTCGCGACGTGACGACAACGCCCATCGTGTGGGACGGTGGCACTGACCGGATCCAACCATCGGTCTTGTTTGGTGTTGGATACACGCGCAGTGTGGGCCCCGGCGTCGCGTCGTTGCTGTTGTCGAGCCGGGGTGGCGGAGACGCCAGTGACCAGAGCAACGCCCCCATCAATGCGGGGGTGGAATACCAGCACGGAAACCTGTCCTTGCGGGCAGGCCTGGATGAGGAGCGACAGAGCTTCGGTCTCGGCCTGCAGCCACACGCAAGACTGGGGCTGGATATCGCCTACCTGCAACATCCGGATCTCGAGGAAACCTATCTGCTCTCCGCCCGCATCGGATTCTGACTCAGCTTCTTTGTCCACTGACTCGCCACCATCCGGTGACGAGGTGGAGTTGTCGTCCGCCGGATCCTGCAGTGACTCGACGATCCTGCGCAGTGGTTACGTCGCCCTTGTCGGCCGCCCGAATGCGGGCAAGTCGACACTCTTCAACACCATTCTCGGCCAGCGGCTGTCGATTGTGACGGCAAAACCTCAGACCACACGCCAACGTGTCCTGGGGATTCTCACTCGCCATGATTCGCAGATCGTATTCCTCGACACGCCGGGGTTGCTCGAGTCGAGTTACCGTCTTCATGAGAATCTCGAACGGCAGATTCAGCGATCGACACGTGACGCCGACCTCATCGTCCTGCTTCTCGATGCCCAACGCCTGCACGACCGGTCTGACCTGATCCACACATTCCTCGATGGATTGGTCACCAGACGCGCCAGTCTGGTGACCGTCCTCAACAAGGTGGATGCGGTGGAGCCAGATACCCTCGACGAACTCATCGCCGACGCCAAGGAGACGTTCTCGCTCGCGGATGTCCTGCTCCTATCAGCTATGAAGGGGACGAATGTCGCTCATCTACTAACTTCTCTTGGGCAAAGGCTGCCGGCGGGCCCGGCCCTCTATCCGCCGGATATGGTGGCAGACCAACCCGAACGTTTCTTCACGGCAGAGCTTGTGAGGGAAGCGGCCTTCGAACGACTGGAGGATGAGCTCCCCTATTCGATCGAAGTCGTCATCGACGAGTTCCGCGAGCCCGAACCCGGATCTTCACGCAAGACGTACGTCCACGCGACGTTGTACGTAGAACGGGACAGCCAGAAAGGCATTGTCATCGGCCGAGGCGGAAAAAGACTTCGGTCGATCGGGAGCGCGGCGCGTCCCAAGATTGAAGACCTCGTGGAACATCCGGTGTATCTCGAATTGCGCGTCAAAGTCCGGCCAGACTGGCGATCAAAGGAGCGCGATCTGCGCGAATTCGGATATGTGTAGCGTACCGATTCTTCGTTGCTTCGCGGGTGATCATTGGATGGGAGTGACCATTGGTTCACAGTGACACTTTGAACATGCAGAGAGGGCCATGAAGATCCTCATCGTCGGCAAGGGAGGCCGTGAACACGCCCTGGCCTGGAAACTGGCACAAAGCTCGCGTGTCGATGTTCTGTATGCCGCTCCGGGGAGTCCCGGAATCGCTCAGCATGCGACCTGTCTGCCCGACTTCCGAGTTGACCTGTCGGCGGGTGATACTCGAATCGGCGAACAGATCGATCGGCTCTGTGAATGGGCAGTAGGAGAACAGATCGACCTCACCGTCGTTGGCCCGGAGGATGCACTGGCCGCGGGGCTCGTCGATCGCTTCAGTGCGGCGGGGCTTCGCTGTTTTGGACCCACAGCAGCGGCGGCCCGCATTGAGAGCGACAAAGCCTTCTCGAAGGAACTGATGGAGCGGATCGGGGTCCCCACGGCCGCCCATCGCACATTCAACGACAGCGACGCTGCCATCGATTACGTCAAGGCGCAGGGCGCTCCCATCGTGGTCAAAGCGTCCGGACTGGCCGCCGGCAAGGGGGCCATCGTCGCCCACACCGAGAGCGAAGCGGAAACGGCGGTAAGAGAGATGCTGGAGGATGCCGTTTTTGGCGCAGCCGGTGATCACGTAGTCATCGAACAATTCATGGAAGGCGAAGAGGCGTCCCTGTTCGCCGTATGCGACGGCGAGAACTACATCACCTTGGTGACCGCGCAGGATCACAAGGCCGTCGGCGAAGGAGATACGGGACCGAATACGGGAGGAATGGGCGCTTACGCGCCGGCCCCAGTGATGACGGTTGACCTACTGCAGCAATCCCGTGAGCAGATCATCGGTCCCGTGCTCGAAGAACTGCGTCGACTCGGTTCACCCTATCGGGGTGTGCTGTACTGCGGCCTGATGCTCACCGACCAGGGACCGAAGGTCGTTGAGTTCAACTGTCGATTTGGTGACCCAGAGACCCAGGTCCTTCTGCCTCTTCTTCGCAGCGATCTGGTGGATCTGTGCGAGGCGTCGGCAACGGGCACGATCGACCAGATCGAGGTGGAACTTGACGAAACACGGGCGGCCGTGTGTGTCGTGGCTGCTTCAGAGGGGTATCCGGGAGACTATGAGAAAGGCCGCACGGTCGAAGGCCTGGAAGGGTTGGCAGCAAATGATGTCGTTGCCTTCCATGCCGGTGTGGCCCGCGTCGACGACCGGCTCGTGAATGCCGGTGGACGAGTGGTCGGGGTGACGGCCATCGCAGACGACTTACACAGCGCCGTGGGACGGGCATACGAAGCGCTGGAAACGATCCACTTCGATGGGATGTACTACCGGCGCGATATCGCTCACCGTGCCCTGGCACGGTCGTAGCGGGCACCGCTACTGTGGTAGCCTATAACGCTACGGCACGACGAGAAACGCCACCCTACCCAAAGGCGGGGTGGCGTTCACAGCCAGGAACTTCAAAGTAGTTTTGTTTCTCGAGGCTCTGCCTCGCAGGTCTCAGTCGGTCAGGAATCGAAAAACCATTCCATCGAACGAAGTGGCCGCTTCGCCGACGTGACCCCTACCAATCTCTGCCGAACGGGTCGTGAGTAGGACTATGCGACGGTGTCAACGACTTCGCCGCGTCCCTCCTGACGATCCTGAGCCGGGGGCTGGCGCTGCTCCTCGGCCTGCTGCTGGCGGCGCGCCTCAGACTGCTCATCAGCTTGGTCCTGCTGCCGAGCACGCCGGGCGTCGGATGCCTCAGCCCGGGCTTCGCGTTGCTCGGCGACCTGTGCCTGACGTTCTTCGGCACGGGCCTCTCGCGCTTCACGATTCTCGCGGACTTGAGCCTGCTGCTCGCCCTCGCGGGCGACGGTCTGAGCGCCTTGAATCTGCTGCGCTGCTCCACGTATTTCTGACATGGGGCCGTACCTCCTTGCGTATCCTCTGTGCATCCTTGCGGGCTTCAGGGGGTCACCGGCGTCGCGGCGCCAGACGAGACACCGGATTCTCCCGCCGTCGCGGAATATAGCAAGGGCCTATTGCAAGTCAAGCAAATATCAGTAGCACAAGAAGTTAGCCTGAAACCAACGGATTGGGTCCATGACCGATCGACTGCGGCTGATGAACCTCGTTTTCCACGCATATCACGGACTTCTGCCTGAAGAAGAACGACTTGGCCAGCGATTTGAGGTCGATGTGGAGTTGCTGCTGGACCTGGCCGCCGCGGGCCGAGCGGACGGGCCACAGCTCACCGTTGACTACACGGACGCACTCGCGCTCGTGGAGCAGATCGTGACCCAGCGCCGGTTTGGTCTCGTCGAAGCCCTCGCTGAGGCCCTGGCCGAGGGAATTCGCCAACGATTCTCCACGCTGGAAGGCGTGATCATACGCGTACGTAAGCCCAATCCACCTGTCGCCACCACATTCGACGGTCTCGAGGTGGAGATCGAACGCCGCTGGGCTCCCTCCTGAGGTGCCTGTGGAGATTGCATGGATTGGTCTGGGATCGAACCTCGGTGACCGTCGTGGTTTGCTGGAGAGTGCGTTGGCGGCTCTTGGGAGGCTCGAGGGCCTCGGAGTGCACTCCGTCTCCTCAGCCTGGGAGACCTCTCCTGTAGGCCCCGTCACGCAGGAGGCATTTCTCAATGCCGTTGTGAGGGTGAGAACGAGCCTGTCTCCCCAGCACCTTCTACAACGATTGCTGTCCACGGAGAGAGATCTTGGACGCGTACGAAATCAACGCTGGGGTCCGCGGGCCATCGACTTGGATCTGCTGCTGTATGCCGACCGCCAGGTGGATGAACCGGGGCTGCGAGTGCCGCATGAATACCTGCGACAGAGACGATTCGTGCTGGCGCCACTGATGGAACTGGCACCAGGACTTCGGCATCCTGCCGATGGCCGACGTTTGTTCGACCTGCTTCGTGACCTGCCCGTTGGGGAAGAGACGGTGGTCCCGATCGGACCGCTGCGACTGCCGGCGACTCAAGACCTGCGATGACGAACTGTGATGATCGAACCAGGTGCCCTGCGCCAGTCGCGCCGCAGACTTATCGCACCAGCCCGTATCGCAACAGCCCCTAGCGCAGCAGCAGGACCGGCGTCGACTGCATCTGTGTCGCTGACCGCAAGCGGATGTGGTAGGGTCCTGTTGCGGCGGTTCGGCCGGCAAGGTCGGTGCCGTCCCAATCCACTTCGTGCTTCCCCGCCAGGAGTTGGCTGAACTGGCGGCGCCAGATCGTGCGTCCGAGCATATCGATGATGGCCAGTTCCACATCTCCCCCGGAGGACAGTTCAAAGGGCACACGCACGGAACTGTTGAAGGGGTTTGGGAATCCACGCCCCAGCTGCATGGCCACCGGGACAGTTGCGTCGGCGCGCTGGTTCAGATCGGCCACGGAAGTTGGGGTGAATCTTCGGGCATCGATTTCGAAGCTGCCGCCACCGATCGACGTACGACCCACAACGAGCACAACGCTGTCGATGGCGGCACTGAGCGAGCGGCCCTGATTTGCTGCATCGAGTTCGACTTCAGCCAGCGATGAGCCACCATCTCGCTGACTGTATGACCACACGCGATAGCGACCCGCGGGGTCGCCCTCAAAGTCTACGGTAAGATTTCCGGGCGTTCTGAACAGAATCGTAGATGTCCCCCACTGGGCTGCGAATCCCGGTGTGTCCGACAGAGGTAGACTCTCCACGACGAAAGGATTCACCCGTCGACCGTTGAGGGCGACATACCCATTGCCCAGATCTCCGCCGGTTGTGTTGGCCAGAACCCAACTCGCCCATGTGTCCTCGAAGTCGTCGGCCGAACCGATCTTCTCGAGAGCGGCGTCCACCCCTGCCGTGCCATTGCGGACCTCGGCGACAAGGGCCGAAATCAGCGGTCGCCCATAACGCTCGGCAAGAAACGACGCGTACAGATACGTCGCACCGTAGTAGCGGGACTCGACCTCTACAAGAGGCCAACTCGTGAGGGGCGTGTGGGAGTGTCCGAGGAAATCTGGCACGGCGAAAGGGTCGGCCTCCGGGAAACCGACCAGCTCCTCCGCATATCCCGAAAGGCCTTCATCGATCCAGACCTCCTCGTCTTTATCCCAGTTCCAGTGAATCAGATGCTGGAGTTCGTGCGCCAGGGTCCCGCGGGCAAGGTAACCGAGTCGACGGACAGCGAACTCATCCAGATAGAGCAGGTCGCGACGCAATTCCGGGATGGCATGGTCGGAAACGCCGGCATCAAACAGTCCGATCAGACCGGTGTGTGGAAGATCGGTGATCAGCAGAAAGATCTGCGGATACCCGTCCACATCGGGTGGTTCACCGAAGACCTCGACGGATAGATCGTAGATCCCCCGCTGCGGATCGGCCGGCGTCGATTGCTCGAAAAGCGACGCCAGACCGTCGACGTGGCTTTGGAAGATAGAGCCACCGTCAGTGTCCCAATCGCGATTCTCGACAAACACGAACACGCGATCTCCCACGAAGCGACACGTGGCCGAAACGGTTCCGATCACACCGAAGACAGGGAAATCCAGTTGCGTTCCAACAGAGATCGGTTCTTGGGCTGGCGCACTCGCTCGAGCTGCCTGGCGAGGATCTCGCATGGGCATCGGTGCAATTCTGCCGGCGGCACGTTCCTGATGCAGCCAACGACTGCCACAGATGTGGTCCCCCATGGCCGGCTCGGCCCCTTGTTGGTCTTGCGCCGGAACAGCACGCGGAACCCACGCAGTGACTGCCGCCATGGCAAGGACCAGTGCTTGTCTGCATCGACTGTGTAGGACGGTGCGTAGCATGAGGGTCTGGTGAACGACGTCTAGAAACGCCGGACGAGACTCATGCCCTGGACGAGGCTGCGACCTCGAAAGGGTTCCACCTGCCACTGGATGGCAGCGGCTGTGGGAAATGACGCCTCAGTGTTACGTGCCGCGTGAATCGCGGAGACAAGGTGATTAACAACGACGAGCCCCGTTGCGAACAGGGCGTTTCGTTCAGCCGACTCGGCGGCATTTCGCATACGACGAAAGCGCTTTCGAGATGCATCCCGGTCCCACTCCCAGGTATTTCCATCTCCTGCACCGTACAGCTGGGCCTCTGCGCCGTCGTCGACGAGGGCAAACAGATCGTGTTGCTGCTGAGACATGTAGAAACCCAGGTCGTCGAAGTAAACACCGCCCTTGCCCTCGGGAGTTGCGCCTGCATGTGACGTCGCAAAAGTCCGATAGTTGTCTTCCCGAATCGATGACACGGCGCGGAGACCGAAGTATCCACTCCACAGCAATCCTTCAGCCGCGGCGAACCGCAGGGCCGTATGCGATTGCCCATTGGCGTGCTGTGCCCAACCCGGGATCAGCAGGGAGCGAACGAAGGCCCCAAAGGGAGATGCCCCATGGGATGGCGTCGCGCCTGTGGCGATCAACACCACCAATAAGAACAGGCGAAGAGGCATCCGTCAGTCCACGAACCGGAACGCCATCAGCATGGGAGTTCGACCTGTCTGCCCCCCTACACTTACGGCGAAACGAGTCCGCTGACGCAGGACCGCCGCACTCTGGCCCTCTTGACGGGCTCGAGCAACACGCGCCGCATCGATGGCGCTGATCACGTGATTGACGAGAATGAGTCCAAGCGCATTGGTCGCCCGTTTCAGCAGCTTGTTGCTGTTGTCTCTGTCTACTTCGTACGTGAGCCGAAGATCTGAGTGATGATTCTCCGCCGAATCGACCTGGGACGCCGTCACACGGTTTCCATCTGCGTCGACTACGTCATCCCACCCCGAGATGAACTGATCGTATTTCCCGATCAGCTCGTAGTATTGCTGCTTGTCGCGACCTGGACAGTCGGCGATCGCATCCGGAACCGGGGTCGAGGATGGGGCTGAGGCGACGTAGACGGAGCAGGGCAGGGCGTGGGTGATCGAAGAGAAGCGGGAGTTTCTCGAGCCTCTCCAGCCAAGGTAATCCCAGGGATTCCACTCGTCGTCGGCGCGTGCGCGGAAATCATCCTCGAGGTCATTGCCGTCACCATTCCAACTCCGATACTTCCAAAGTCCGATCGCCTCCAAGGTGAAAAACAGTGCCGCTCGCTTCCATGACCCCGCCCAGAACTCGCCAGCCCCCGGAACCAGGGCGGAGTACAGGAAAGCCCGCCGAGGTGACTTGTCCGACGCGACCTGAGCCGGGGTCTCCGTTGTGGAAGCCGAGTCCTCAACCGACATCTGGGCCAGCAGTTCACCTGAGCGCTGCAGGCTCTGCTCAAAAGTCACCGTATGCTGAGGTAGAATTCGCGGCAGGGTCGAATCGAGAGGATTCACTTGCGCAATAGACGGGATTGTCAGCCCCAGCAGCAGCACGACGGGAAGCACGAGGGTCTTCATGATGAGTTGGTCTCTCGGGAGGGTTTTCGGTTTTCGGGACGAAGGCTCGCATGATCTCATTCACCCGGATCGACTCTATCGAGATAGCCAAACAACACCGTGAGATAGAGCTTCCATGGACCCTGGTTCCCTGCTTCGTCGATGCCGTAGGCAACATCGGCTTCGATACGCGTCGGCAAACTGTAAAACGACACAAGATCGAAACGCAACTGCCCACCCACGTCTCGCAAAGGAGCCTTTCGCCCATACGCCGGATCAGGATCCCCGATCGCATCATCCCAGGCCTTTCCGGCGTCCCCATAGAGCGCCCCATACACCTTGTCCACATAGAGGGGGCCAAATCGGTGACCCACATCACGCAACAGAGGAAAGCGCCACATGGCTTGCCCCATCAGGGCCTTGCGACCCTCGATGGAGTAGAAGGTGTATCCGCGCATATAAGGGATGCCGCCGAGGTGAAAGTCGAAGAAGTCACCCACACGCTCGTCGTCGACATCGTCGCTGTCGATCCAACCCGAATAGAGACGCAGACCCAGCGTATTGTCGGCGGGCAGAGGGATGTATTCACGCCAATCCAGAGTCAGCTGATTGTAATTGAGCGACAGATAGGTCTCGTCGAGGAATGATGTGTTGGTCTCGTCGAAGCCTTTGATGAACCAGTTTGCCATTCGGTCGTAGCGCAGATATACCGTGCGCCCGCTGTGCGGATTGATCGAACGGTCTCTCCGGCGTGAGACGGAGTCGTGGCGATAGGCCAGACCTATGTCGAAGCCATTCAGATACGTGTAGCCGATGGGGCGCTGCGATCTCAGATCGAATCCGGGGCGACCATCGGACCGCGGCACAAACACGTCGATGTCCAGACTCGCGTCGTAGCGATCGTAGGCGAGAGAAAGATCGAGTTCGGTCGTACGGTTGAGTCGGCCTGTGGCGCCCACGGTCAGGCGATTGAGGCTGAAATTCATCCCCGTCACGATCCCTGAACGATCCTCAATACTGTCGCGGCGCGAGGTGTGACGTTTGAGATGGATGAAGCTGAGACGCAGGGTCGGTCGGAAGCCGCGATACTTATACACGGCGTAGGCATCGCGGTCACCATTCTCGGGCGCCAGAGAGAAAGCGCCGAAGATGCTCTGGCGATCCAATGCATCAAAGGCCCCGAGGTAGGTCCCGACCTTGAGGTGACCTTCGTCGATGGAGACCCGCGGCATGAGGGTTGTTCGCAGAAACTCGGCCCCATAGGGCTCGATCGCGCCACCCGACTGAAGCCGGTCGAAGGATGAAGCGCCGGCGTGTGCAGGCACCTGAGACGACGTGGCGGCTGCGGCGTTCGGGCGCTCAGTAATCACGTCCGAGGCAAAGACGGCCCTGGCCCTCGTGCGCGAGGCCCAAGGCCTTCGGCCCATGGCAAAGCGGTCATCTATCACCGGCGTAGCCTCGTCACGAGGCACCTGATAGAGCTGAAATCCATCGACATCGTATCCAGCGTAGATGACATCACCTTCTGCATTGATCGTCGGGAAGAAGGCACCACCAACCACGTTCGTCACCTGCTGAATCTGCAGGGTCGAAAGATATAGTGCGTAGACATTGAAGATGCCTGTGGCATCGCTGGTGAAGAGCAACGACTGGCCCGTAGCATCGAAGGCAGGATCTCGGTCGGTGCCGACCGATGCAACGAGCGATTCGGGTTCGGTTGTACCGTCCACGGCGATGCGAGCCAGATCACGCTGCCCATCCCGATAGATGGAAAACACCAGATGAGTTCCGTCGGGTGACCATCTGGGTGTGTAGAGCTGCGTTCCGTCGGCATAGGACAGGATGACACGCTCTCCGGTATCGTCGCCCGAACTGAGGCGGGTGACCAGCTGTGACCCGTCGGCGACAAGACGGACGAAAGCGATCCGATCCCCCTCAGGGGACACGGCTGGATACAGTGTTCGCTCTCCCCTGGTCAATTCGGTCTCGTATGGACTATCGGGATAGTGTGCCCCGATGATCATCGAAGGAGCCCAGGTCAGCTTGCTCAGCAGGGATCGATCACCGGCATCCAGATCGTAGCGAAACAGATCTGCACGGCGTGACCCGTAACGATCTGCTGCGCGCTTACGGACGAACACGAGAGAGCGACCATCGGGGTCCCAACTCAGCGTTGAGAAGACAGCCGCAGCTTTGACCTCTTCTTCGCCGGTGGCCACATCGCGGATGACGAGGCCGTGGGGACCGTGGTAACGAGCGCCTGTGGACAAGTAGGCCAACGAGGTCCCGTCAGGCGAGAATTGAGGCTTTGTTCGTGAATAGCCGCCCCCGTCGGTCAGTCGTTCGCCGACACGCAACGTCCCCAACTGGTCCAACTGATCCTCGTAGCGCCGTCGCATGCCATCACGCCATTGTTGCCATACGCTCTGGGCGCTCTTGCCCGTGGCATCCTCGATGGCGCCGCTGACATCGAGGGTCCCCCAGCGTGACAGTCCGTGGCTGATCTTGCGCAGGGCGTCGTCACCGTAGGTCTGCGCGATATACTGGACCAGACCATAGCCGTGGTCGTAGACGAATTCGTTGCCAAACCCCTGCTTGCCGAACACGCTCATCTGGTTGAGCGTCAGAAGACGATCACCAAGCACGGCTGTTCGCAGGATCATGTCTCGATGGCTGTCCCACCGGTCGTGTCGCACTGCCGCCGTCTGATATTGGGCCACGCCCTCGGCCAACCACATGGGCACCACCGTGTTCGCCAGTGGATAGGTGGTGAGGCGGTCCGGAGCCCCGGTGAGCACATCGTCTCGATTGCGCTCCTCCTTGTAGCCGAAGTATTCGAAGAAAGCAACCGGGACACGCTGCGAAGTCTTGCGCATCGCACCAAGGGATACGATGTGTACGAATTCATGGGTAATGACATTGGCCAGCCAATCAGACGTTCCGCGCATCTCGTAGTCATGGTCGAGGGGAGATGTCCAGATTTCGATCGCATCGTGGTAGAAGAAGGCAGCGCCATTGGCGTAGTCGTCGTAGTCCTTGAGGATCAGACGCACCTGGCCGGAAGGTTCGTAGTCGTAGAGTTTGGTGACAGGCTCCCAGGCAGCCTCAGCAATCGCAGCGGCACGCTGCGCCACATTCTGCAATCCATCGTGGTAAATCACACGAAAATGGGGCGTCGTCAGCACCTTCCATTCGAGCTCGGGATGATTCTGTGCGATCGAGGAAGTCGAAACGCCCCCCAAAAGAGCCAGAGCGCATAGAATGACACGTCCCATCACTGCGTCACCGCCAGCCGCAGGGTCACCTCGCCTCGTCCTCCTGCATCGCCCCGTGCTTGTAGTCGGCACAGGTAAAGACCGCTCGCGTAGTCAGCGACAGACCAACTCAATTCGTGCTCGACACCTCCGGGCAACTGGGCGCGCAAGCTCTCGATCCGGACGCCGATGGCATCATAGATATCGAGGTCGACGGAAGCATCGGCAGTGAGTCTGAACCGGACGTGAGCACGCGGGTCATCGTTCACGACGGGATTCGGATAGCAGTAGGCCTGATCTGCAGGCAACAAGGGGCCCGTGGTTGGAGCTTGCGAAAGCACAAGGGTGTGGCGACGCTGCTGCTGCGCGTCTGCGCCACTCTGCGCCCAGGCGATCAGCCCACCACGACTGAGGGCAGGCAGCGCTGCACCGGGGCTGAAACGTTGTACGCCCCGTTGTGTGGGCACAGCGACATCAACACGCCCACCGCTGGCGATGGCCACCGGTGCTCCCATGGGTGCGGTCGTCGTCGGCAGTGGGAATCCCATCACCGGTTGCCCCGACCCTCGATAGGCGTACAGGCCGGGCCCTGCGGTCAACAGAATCTCCTGGGCGCCGTCGCCGTCGAGATCCGCCAGAATAGGTCCGGACCGGAAGGCTCCCGCCTCGTGGTGGGCCGGTGGCTGCACGGGAAAACCGTCGGCGGCCAGCAGCGTAGCCACGTCGGAGATCTCCCGCGCGTGCAGATCAGTGCTGGTGACGATGACGATCTCGAGTTGACCGTCTGCGTCGATGTCGCCAAGTGCGGATGGACCGATGGGCGCGCCCGGGAGTTGCCCCACTTGCTGAAGCATGCTGTCGCTGTAGATCCAGACACCACCGTCGACGTCGATGGCAACCACATCATCCTGGGCATCCCGATCCAGATCACCGCTCATCACATCGATGAAAGAGCGCCCGGCCGAGCCAAGCGACTGTAGCCCCGTCGCGTCGACGAGTTGGAGACCATCGGTGGTCGCTGCGACGAGGTGCAGTTGTCCATCTCCGCCCAAGTCGGCCACGGCCATGGCATTTGCGATTGTGGGGAACAGCTCCAGCCGGCTGCCGTCCTCAAGTCGGAGCAAGTGCAGACCGTCTGTGTCGGCAACGGCGACCATCGGATCTGGGATGCCCTTGATGGTGGCCACGATCGCGGCCGTTGGAGAGTCGGTGTTGGCGACCCAGATGGCCTCGGCTTCAGCGCCGGCCTGTGGGTCGACGGCCATCAAGTCCCCTTTGACCTCGAGCAAGAGCCGATCGGCTGTGGCTGCCATGAGCCGCCCACCCCATCTGACCGCTTCGGCCCCTCTCGTATCGAGGGCGACGGTCAACTGGTTCGAGCCGGCCAGGACCTGCGGCAGATCGCTGCTGCCCACGTCATAGAGGCCCAATTGAGTCGGCGACATTTCCAGCGACGCAGGCCAGCCCGCGGCGCTGTGGGCGAAACGAATGGCCACGCGCATGACGTCACCGATCTCGTCCAGGACCTCAATCTCGACACCGGATGCTAGGCCCGTATGGCTGCGACTCGAGGGGCGGGTATCGTCGGCCAAACGGGTCGCACTCGGCTCACCATCGATGCCGCTTCCGGCAAAGAAGGCATCCGCACGATTGCCCTCGGTGCGATCCTGCCGATCGAAAAAGGCGTTGCCAATGTCACGAGCACCATCGGCTTCGTGCAGCATGACGGCAGGACGGGTTCGCTCGCTGTTGAAGAAGTCGGGCGTTTCGGTGAAGACGGTGGAATCCACGTGCCATACCAGCACCCCCGAGGATGGCACAAACAGGTCGTAAGAATCGTCGGCGACACGAAGAAGCGGGCCTGTTCCACGCCCCCGGAGCGTATCGATCTCGAAAGAGGAGATCTGTCGAGCGAAGCTCACCTCGTCGGTGTCGACCCAGCTGGTTTCGACATCGAAGGCCAGGGCCCCATCGGGCAGGACAAACTCGGGCCGTCCGCGCTGCTGTCGATTGGAAAGCAGCAGGTATTCCGTCGGCGACAGCGCCACTTTGACGGCCTTGGTGACATCCGGATGATCGGTGGAGATGGCGTCGCCTGCGAGGATGGCGATCGTCGTATCCCGTTCGACCTCGACAGGGCCGATCCAGCCGAGTCGAGCCTTGCTCCAGGCGATCGGGTGGGGCGGCACAAAGCCGAAGATCGGTTCCAACACACCATTCCACAGGACGAAGCCGACACGATTTGCACCGACATCCATCAGACTCCATCCGCCCACGGCGGGCAACCCATCGGCGAAGTTGGACAACCCGGGAAGACCGAGCTGGTGACCGAAGAATTTGGCCAGAATTCCATTGAGGCCTGCGCGACCATTGGCCACCACGACCTCGGGCAGAATCCAGGCATCTTCGATCGTCGTGAGTCCATCATCGACGACGATGGGGGCGCCATAGTCGGCCAGATCCGAAGGGGAAACGAACACGGAGCGGATATCGTTGAGTTGACCGGTCTCGAACCCAAGGCCGGCGTGAATGAAGAGATAGCTGTCGTAGTCGCTGAACGAGGGGCCATCGGGGTCGGCATCGGCAGCGGCGGCGGCATCGGAGATCAGTTGCCACCAGAGTTGACCTACCTCTTCAGGAGTTCGGCCATTGCCATAGTCGAGGATGGTTCCTGGCAGCGTGTAAGCGAGCGTATCCTCGCTGGGGAAGACATCTGCTTCGATCCTCACTCGCCCCTCGGAGACCACGTCGTAGTAGTGGCTGAGGGCATCGAGATGCTGCTCGTAGAAGACGCGATCATGAGGCGGCCCGTCGAAGGGCAGCCGCATGTCCCCAATCGCGGCCGAGATCGGCCGCAGGTCGAATTTGCCGCGACCGCTTGTGGACGGCTCGTCCGTCACTTCTTCGGTGAAGTCGACGCGCACGACGAGGATCCGCCACATCTCTGGCTGCAGTTGGGCAGACAGAGCGTCAGGCGACAGGCCAGGGAGGAGGAGGATGACCACCAGGAGAAGGGTCACCGTCCACCGCGACCGGTGAAATAGCGACAGGCCGGCCGGGAGCAGAGGAACCCAAGATTCCTCCTCCCGCCCGGCCCGCACCGTACGTGAGGTGTTCGATGGATCTATGATGATGGCGCTGTCTTCAGAAGGTCAGGTTGAGAGAGAAGCGCGTATTGTCCTGCATGGGTGTGTCGTCGCCGGTGATGTAGGCGACATCCACCTGGAACAGGTTGTACTTCAAACCCAATCCGAAGGTCGGTGTCTTCAGATCTCCGTCGTGGTCGAGAGAGTAGCCGGCGCGCAGGGCGAGGAAAGACTGATCCTTCACCGCTGACAGGCCGTATCGATATTCTCCACCTACGTGCAGATCCATCTCCTTGAACTCATCTCCCATCGCCTCGTCCGTCCACGCGGTGAGAAGGTTCTTGGCAAAGGAGTGATCATCGATCAGCGGCTTATACAGATCGACTGAGAGGAGCATGTTGTGAAATTCAGTCTCCAAGACTTCATACGCCATTCCGAGAACAATATGCTGGGGTAGTGGATCAGCCTGACTCGCGTCGATGTAGGCAATCTTCGGACCGAGATTTCGCAGAGCGGCGCCGAAATTCAATGTCGGCGTAATCTTCCACAACAGGCCGAGATCGGCGGCGAAGGAATTGCCAACGCCTTTGCCTCGCTCGATGCCGGCACCTTGGTCAGCCAGGTTGGACCGAATGAACTTGAGGCCGATACCTGCGGAGAGATTGTCACCGATATCTGCGCCATACGCCGCAGACAGGGCCAGATCGTAACTGGAGAACGTACCGAGCACTTCACCCCGCTCACCGGTCCGCGTCTGTTCACCGAGATTCAGCACGGCGCCGTTGATACCGATGTTCCCCCACCCCTCGACGGGCTGTGAATAGGCGAGGAACTCATAGGACAGGTCGTCGGCAAGCCCGGGCAGCCACTTTGCGTGGGTGAAATTGAGCTTGCGCGCAGTCTGCCCGGCCAGGGCGGCAGGATTGAAGTAGCTGGCCGTCGCGTCATCGGCGATGGCCACGTAGGATTCTCCCATACCGATGGCGCGGGCGCCGGGCTCGATCAACAGGAACAGGACGGCCGCCCGCGACTCGGGAGTTGCTTCGGCCCGCTCAACGACGACACCGCAGAGCATGGCTGCCATCAGCAAGGCAACTGGGATTTGACGTTTCACTTCTTACCTCCAAGGATGTTCGTATCGCTGCCTTGACAGCCGCAATCCATCGCGCGGTCCAGGGTACTCGGGTTCAGCGTAAGATTCTGTGCTGTCGTAAGATAACCCAATTTGGCGATTCCGACTCTATTTGGGAAACACTTCGTTTTTTGACGAAAGGCACCGTGGTGCCTCCCTTATTGTGGAACGACCTGAAGCCGGCCATCTGCCTCAATGCGTGGGCCGTCTGTCAGGTTGACCTCGAGGCGGTAGAGATAGGTTCCTCCCGCCAAAGATTGCGGTTCGAAGGGCACCTGGTTGTAGCCGAATCCGGCGCCTGCATCGACGTCCTCGACCAAACGACCCGACAACGCGTATACACGCAACCTGGCCGATTCTGCCGGCGCCGACAGGATGTACGTAAAATGACCGGACCCATCTGGTGATGGGTTTGGATGGAACAGTAGGTCTGTAAGGGCGGCATCAGCCGCCTCGGCAACGCGCACCGCCGCCTCGACTCGCGTCGAGTTGTTGAAACTATCCCAGGCTTTTAGACGAATCGTATGGTCCCCCGGTTCCAGCGCCGGCAGGGGCACTTCGAGCAACCCCTGTCGGTAGTCTCCGTCCTGGCTCGTGTAATTGTCGGTGACGATGGACGCCACGTCGTCTACCTCGAGCACGATCTCGTGGCCCGTTTCGCCCGCGATGTTGATGCCGCTGTCATCGGCCAACACAGCGGCCAGCACAGGTTGCGACGACACAAAATCCCCGTCTCGGAACCCGGTTTGGCCCTGAAAGCCGATTTCGATACGTGGTCCGATTTCGTCCACTTCGACCCCACTGGCCGTTCCCTGCAGCACGATACTGTCTTGCGAACCGAAGGCTGGACTGACCCGTACGTCGCCCGTTAAGTCATCCTCGGGCAGGACATAGGCACTGGCGCGCCCCAAAACGGCTCGGTAGGTGATGTCCTTGGGGACTCGGAAGCGCACGCTGAATAGGCCATCCACCACATCGGCAACGCCGCGAAAAATCGGCGCGCCCAGTTGCGTGTAGAAAAGCCCCTCGAGATCGGTGGAGGCGGAGGAATCAAAAACTCTGACGAGAGCTTCTCCCGAGTAGTCGGCCTGCAACTGCCCGCCGTCGCTTTCGATTCTGCCCGACAGCAGGGCCTCCTGCAGAGCCTCGAGTGTGTCGGGAACATTCAATACGGCCTTCAGCCGCGGGCGTGCCAATCGAAGAGCTGGATCCCCCATCAATGAATAGCGGGAGATATTTGCCACGTCGTCGCGCAGATCGACCAGGGGGTGGGTGAGGATCTTTGCCTCGAGCAACGCCAACCCCACCGGTACATGCTCTCGCTGAGATCGAAACATCTGACCGTGGAAGTGACGAGCCAGACTCACATTGGAATCGTGGAATCCGACGCGGGTCGCAGAGATAAAGCCGATCACACCCCCGGCCGGCAGATTGAGCAGCACCTCGGGCATGGACTGACGCTGAGGATCATCAAAAACACCGACCTGGCTGGCCGCCGTATACATGAAGGGCAACCTCCCCCCGTTGTCGATGGCGGACAGGTCGCGGCTCAGTAGGAACATCTGTTCGTGGGCCAGCGTCTCCGGATTGCCATGACCGAGATAGGTCAGCAGAAGTGCGCCCTCGTTGAAACGCTTTATGAACTCGTCCCGGGCGCGTGGCTTGATCCTGCCCTCTAGCGGATAGCTTGCGATGTAGAGCTTGGTGAGATCCAGCCCATCGGGCAGCAGGTTGCGTGCGAGTCGTTCCGCATCGATGAGGAAATAGGACTCAAAGGCCAGCGACTCCTGGGGATTCACCAGGTCATCGGCCACCAGCAGGACCCTCCCCTGCCAGGGGCCCGGCGTATCGCCGCGGTCGTAGGCGATGATCTTGTCCACCAGGTCCTGGGCCTCGTTGAGAGAGCTGACCGGCAGGCGGCCAATCGCCATTTCCGGGGCTCGATCCTCACCCTCGACGCGCACATACCACTCGTCGTAAGTGCTCTCGCCATCCTGATAGGGGGGAATCCAGTTCGTGTGGCTCGTGCCGCTGTTGTTCTTGTAGTCGTAGGTTCCATCGCCCATGAGGGTGATGTAGGTCGGCCGCGGTGACCAGTTATCGAAGGTATGATTGACAAAGGCTCGAATGGCCATGGGGTCTACGAGACCGCCAGAGAACTCATCGTAGATATCCTGCACGTCAACGACCATGGTCGTCATCGGGTCACCGAAACGGCGATCCTGGGCGCGCCAGTCAGCCAGGCGCTGCGCAGCTTCGGAAAAGTCGGAATGAGTCACAATAATGTCATCGGCACCGGCTGCCGATTCCCGCAGTGGCCGCTGCGTGTCTACGGTCACAGCGGAAGGCCGTCGCAGGAAAGGAGTCTGCACAGCCACGTAACGGGGTGGTCGCCCCTTGCCGCTGAACCAGTCCTGGAATCTCAGATCACCGGTGGTGTCGTCGTATTCGAAATCCACCACTTCCTGCAGGCCGGCCGATACGATGAAAATGCGGGGCGTGCCCTCATCCGGGGCGAATCCACGCAGCTCGTATTGGATCACGGCTCCCACAGTGGTGTCGATGAAAGCCCCCCCATCGGTCGCGATGGGCCAATCGAAAGCCAGAACGCCTTCGCTGCCGTCGAGATAGCGTTGATATTGGATCTGAAACCAGTCGAGGCGAGTCAGATTCGTCGTTCGGTGAATCAGCCCGAATTGATTGAGTCCCTCAATTGGGCCCTCGTAGGCACTGGCTGAGATCTGGGCGTAGTTGGATCCGGAAAAACTGCGGATCCCCAGAGAAGACTCGTTCCACATGACCTCGAAGATGTGAGTGGCGTTCGTCCACCCCCAGAAACCGGCACGGATGAGGACCGGTTCGTTGGGCACGACCTGGCTCATGGCAATGGGATAGTTCCGTGCGTTTCCGCTGAAGGGTTCCCAATACCAGTCGTAACCGGAGTTCATCCCGAACAACTGCCGCAGAATCGTCCGCTCATCTTCTTCGTGGAGTCGGTGTCGATACGAGTCGACGACGGCTGAAGGCGTTTGGGCGATGGAACCATCACGCGGGGTGGGGCGAGTCGCCTCGTTGGTCGCGTGGAGATCGATCCAGTAGGCGTTGTCATGTGTATACACATTGCGGCGCCAGAAATGCACCCGCTGGTTTCGGTCGAAGTCCCAGCGTTCGGTGCCGACTCCGTGAAAGATGACGGCATCCTCGCCATTGAAGGATCCGTCGTCTCCTCCGGAGATCACGGCCGCCTGCTCGCGCAGCAGTACGCCGTTGGACGCCCGCGATGCGAGCCCAAGACTGGATCCACCGCCGTACAACACCCTGATATGATTCGGATCGACGCCGGCCAGGTCTGCGCCAGCCTCGACGAGATCGTCAGCCGTGACACGATACATGCCTTCGCTGCGCACGGTCACGCGAATCATGCCATCGGTCGGCGAGATCCCTCTCTGAGCCGTCTTTCGAACAGGCCTCGTGTGCCGCGTCCGCCAGGCACGAGCCTGGCGCTCGTTGATCAGCAAGGACCGATAGACCGGTTCGAATCGATCATCCTTCGCAGGCCACCCCATCGTCGCTCCGGGATCATCGAACACGACATCGATCACGACCCGTTCGTAAACGTTGAGTTGCCCGTGGGCGTCACGCTGCGGCATGAACGTGACGGGAACCGCGTATTGGTCTCGTAGCGTTACAGGCTGACCAAGGCGTGCCGGCCCCTCGCCCGGCTCCTCGACTTGGTGACTCGAATCGAATTCCACCTGCCAATCGGTCGCCACCTTGGCCTCGAGCACGTGAAGTCGCGGCTGAGCACCCCGCGGCAGGCCGACGAGGCTTGTATGCATCCACTGCCGCGCAAGGGTCACAACCGGCTGCGTGAACTCGCCGGTGCGGTCGGTCGTCTCGTCGCCGAGAATGCCGAGGTTTGCCCTGAACTGCAGGCGTACGAACCCCTTGCCCGTGGCGAGAACTTCGACCTTCGTCGCAGGGACGGGAAAGGTCTTCGCAGAGGGGGCTGGTAGCTGCGCCGAAAGGGATGTACTTATCAGGAAGCCGACCAGGAGACAGTAGCGGTGAAACATTTTTCGGGTGTGGATTCCGCGAGAGATTTCGAAAGAGGATCGTGGACATGGACGCCGGGGGTTCTGGCGCCTGATGATGGTAAATGCCACGTTGTATTGAGATGCCCGAGATCGAGGGAAGTTCTCCGTGCGCCCTCGGGGTGTCAAGGTCGTGGGGCCCTACCATGCCCTGCTTCAAGGGCAGGGCCAAAGTCTCCGGTGAAAGTGTTGACCATTCGGTGGGGCATCTCTACTTTTGTTGTTCTTACCGGAGGATCCAAGGATGGCTAGAGTCTGTCAGGTGACGGGCAAGCGCCGCATGGCGGGAAACAACGTTTCTCACTCGCAGCGCAAGACCAAACGCGTTCAGCGCCCGAACCTCGTGACCAAAAAGATCTTCGTACCCGAATTGAACCGGACCATCACTCTCAAAGTGGCAGCCCGGACCCTTCGTACGATGAACAAGAAGGGCGTCCATCAGGTACTCAAGGAATACGGTATCAAGGTCTGATACTGGGGCTCCATAATGTGTGAAGCGGGCGTCACGTGATGTCTGTTCGCATTCAACTGCAAGTTTCTGTTCATTCAGGGAGCCTCCCTTTGGCGGCTCCCTGTTTCTGTATGTGCACCTCAGCACCTGGCCGGAGACGGACATGACTACGTCGATTGATTCTCAACCTCTCGCCGCGGCGGGCGGAACTCCAATCCGCACATCCCCTTTCCCTGGATGGCCTGTGTTTGATGCCACAGAGGAACAGGCGATTCTCGGCGTCCTTCGGTCCGGCAGTTGGTTTCTCGGTGAGCGGGTGGCCGAATTCGAGCGCACCTTCACCGAGTACTGCGAGGCCAAACACGGGGTCTCCGTCAGCAGCGGCACGGTGGCCCTGCAGGTTGCGCTTGAAGCGGTGGGGGTCGTGTTTGGAGACGAGGTGATCGTCCCTTCTTACACATTCATCGCCACCGCCTCTTCGGTCGCACTCGTGGGTGGTATACCCGTCTTTGTCGATGTCGATCCCGATACCTATCTGATTGACCCAGCGGCCGTCGAGGCTGCAATCACGGAAAAGACCAAGGCGATCATTGCTGTCCATATCGCCGGACAACCGGCCGACCTCGATGCACTGACGGCGATCGCCGCAAAGCATGGTGTGCTCCTCATCGAGGATTCTGCGCAGGCCCACGCGGCGGCCTGGAAAGGTCGGCGCGTGGGTGCCATCGGCGATCTCGGCACATTCAGCTTTCAGGCCAGCAAGAATCTCAACGCTGGAGAGGGCGGTTTCATCGTCACCGACGACGAGGAACTCCATCTTCGGGCATGGTCGATTCACAACTGCGGACGTGCCCCTGGGGGCGAGTGGTATGAGCACCCTCTGGTGGGAGGTAACTACCGACTCACGGAGATGCAGGCTGCGTTGGCGCTGAGTCAGTTGCGCCGCCTCGACGAGCAGACCGAAAAGCGCACACACAGTGCCGCCCTGCTCACCGAGCAGTTGAACGAGATCGAGGGGATCCGCCCGTTGGCCGTCGATGATCGGGTCACACGGCATGCGTATCATTTGTACATCTTCCGTTACGACGCAGGTGCTTTTGGCGGCGCGTCACGCGAACAGTTTCTGAAAGCCCTGGCTGCCGAAGGCATCCCCTGTGCCGCCGGTTACAAGCCGTTGTATCGAGAGCCTGCTTTTCAGGCTCGGTTCGCAGACTTCCCACTGTCGAGCCCGGCTTTCGACGGTCGGCCTGACTACAGTGGAGTCCATTGTCCCGTCACAGAACGCATCTGTGCCGACGAAGCGGTCTGGCTTACGCAGACCCTCCTCCTCGGCACCGAATCGGATATTTCGCAGATCGCGGAGGCGATCACCAAGATCGCCACTCATCCTGAAGCGCTTGCTGCGATGTAGGCCCATCTGTAGCGCAGGCCTACAGATACGGCGGTCAGTGCGCAGGACCCACTGAGGGTCCCATCCACGAGCCTGAAACCCGCGGCCCTGGACGTGTCTCTATACAGCTACGAGTTCGTCGATTTCGCGACGGACCTGCTCGTCCCGCACCTGGTCGATGACCTGCTTGAAAAAGCCAGCCGTGCCGCTCACGATGAGACGCTCGATGGCACCGATCTCTTCCTCCGTGTACAACCCGGAGTCTTTCACCATCTCGACATAGGCCAACCGGTCATCCATTTCCAGCTGAGATACGGCACCGAGCATGTCGAACAGCTTGTAAGCTGCCTCTGACTCCAGACAGCGGTCGACGATGACGGCGAGACGTTCATTATGCGTGGCGTGTAGATCGATTCGTTCCACGTTCAGCCCCTTCACTTGCTCTGTATTGGTGGTTCCCGCAGTTGTTGTTCGGACAGGGCGTCATCCTGACGTCCTCGGCTCTGCGGGTCCCTATTGCAAGGGGTGGGCCGTACTGAACTGGAGCGCTATACAAGTTTCGTAATTTGCGTTTTTACATATATTTACACCCTCTTTCCCTCAATCCTGATCTTCTTGCCATCCGTGAGAATCATGGGAAGACCATTCCGGTGTGGGAAGAAAGTGCCGGTAGTGTGTGCAGGTCGAAACACGAACCGGTGCGGCAAATACATGTTGGCGTTATCTTTACGGTTGCGGCGAGCCACGCCGCCCTAAGCTGTTGTGGGAGATAGATACCTGGTGGTGAAAGATGATTGACAACGAATTGCTGGACATTCTCGCCTGTCCGGAGACGAAAGAGCCTGTGAAGCTCGCCGAGCAAGGCCTGATTGACGAGCTGAATGCCAAGGCCGAGCGGGGCGAACTGACCAATCGAGGCGGCGAAAAGGTGGAACGGCAGATGGATGGTGGGCTGGTCCGCGAAGACGGGAAATACCTCTACCCCATCGAAGACGAGATCCCCATCATGTTGATTGATGAGGCGATCCCACTAGAGGTAGCCGGATAGGTAATCTCCTTCAGGTGCGGCCGCCATGTAGTCAGCCAACTCACCATAGGGATCCTGCTTGGAGATCTCTGCCGAGGTCACCGTACTCCATCCGTAACCCCCGAGCAGCACGGCGACCACCACTCGATGGCGGACCCGGGGCACCTGAGTGAGGCCGTAGGCGGCGGCCAGGACGAATGTGGGTAGCAGGTACGGGTAGCTGCGCGGTTGACCGGCAACCCCGAGTACGACCTGACACACTACCTGGCACCGACCAGGCCAGTGCCAGGTAGTGTGTCAGGTCGCGATTGCGGCGGGACGCCAGCGCCAGTCCCGTCAGGGCGGCGACTGTCGGCAGCAGGCTCTCCCAACCCCTGATCCAGATAGCTGCGGCGTCGGTGAAGACTCTCAGCAGCGCCAGCGGATCCGACAGCCCCACATCGACTCCCCAGCGCTCCCCTGCCTTTGTCAGTGCATCGCTGATGGGCAGGTAGGCGAGGACTATGGCAGCCAGGGTAGTTGAAAGCGCTCGTCTCCTACCCTCGGGCCCCGCCTTCAGCACACCCCGGATGCCGAGTGAAACCACGTGAAATGCACCACTCGGCAGCGTCCAGGCGCCAAGGAACCCCACAGGCCGAAAGATATCCACTGACGGAAGGGTCCCTCTGTCACTGCTCTGTGGATGGCATACAGCGCCAGAATCGCCAGCAGAATAGACAGTGAGTATCCGCGTGCCGCTTGCGAATAGAGGATGTGCACCGGCATCATCGCCAGCATCCAGGCGGCAATGAGGCCTGCGGATGCACTCAGGAACAGGTTCCTCGCGAGGACGAAGATGAGAGGCACTGCCAGGATTCCGGCTGCGAACGCCGGCAGCCTGACCGCCCAGCTCTCGGTGCCGAGAAGCTGCACCGAACAGCGCACCATCAGGCTGTGCAGAATGTGGTTGTTCGGGGCGGCGTAGGAGGTAACGATGCGCTCATAGGGCTGCGGCGCAAAGGCCTCCAGGGTGTACGCTTCGTCGTGTCCGAGGCTGCTTCCCAGGGTCAGAAGACGCAGCACGCATGCCAGGATCACAGCGGCGACCAACAGAATCGGGTGGGTATGCCTCAGAAGGAACATGTCCCCAATATACCGACAGCGGGGCTCCGGACTGGTGACGCGATAACCCGCACCTCCTGGCTACATGTGGTGCTGTTTTGACATCATCTCCAATAGATTGATCTTCCTTTCCCCGCCTGATGTGTGGCGGTCCAATCCCCCTGCGGGGCCCTAGCCGGTGTCTGGAGTACACTCGATGAAGCCCAGTCTGCAAGCCAAACTCATGCGGCAATGCCCTACCATTGCCGATCTGCGGGATAGAGCCCAGAAGAGGCTCCCGCACATCGCCTGGGAGTACCTCAGCTGCGGCACCGGCGAGGAAGCGGCCCTGTCACGGAACCTGGAAAGCATGAAGGGAGTGACCCTCGTCCCTCGATTCATGCGAGGGGAGATCCACCCTCAAGTGGGCGTTACCATGTTGGGCCAGGCGTACGACGCGCCGTTCGGCGTCGCCCCCGTGGGATTGTGCGGTTTGATGTGGCCCCGGGCGGAGAGAATCCTCGCCACAGCGGCGGCCCGGTACTCCATTCCACTATGTCTGAGTACCGTTGCCGCTGAGACCCCGGAGACGATCGGTCCCCTAGCGGATGGCATGGGTTGGTTTCAGCTCTACCCTCCTCGTCGAAGCGAGCTGCTGAGCGAACTGTTGACGCGCGCCAGAGAATCTGGTTTTACGACGCTGGTAGTCACTGCCGATGTCCCCACCCCCGGCCGGCGGGAGCGCACGATTCGATCCGGGTTGAACATGCCACCCCGCATCACTCCCCGATTCGTGTGGGAGGCCCTGAGTCACCCGGGATGGACGGCGGCAACCCTCAGAGCCGGTCTGCCGAGACTGAGAACGATGGAGCCCTACGCCAAGTCGGCGAGCATGCGCGACGTCATAAAGTTTGTCGAGACGGAAATGGGCTTCGGCATATCCTGGGATTATCTCGAACAGGTGCGGGACCAGTGGCAGGGCCCCCTTGTTCTGAAGGGGATTCTGCATCCTGCTGATGCCGAACGCGCGCTGGAGGCGGGTGTCGACGGCATACAGGTATCCAACCACGGAGCCCGCCAACTGGATGCCGTGCCGGCGGCAATCGATCAGCTACCGGCAATCGTGCGCCAGGTCGACGGCAGAGCCAGCATCATCTTTGACAGCGGAGCCCGCTCGGGACTCGATATCGCAAGAGCGCTGGCTCTGGGAGCCGACTTCGTCATGCTCGGGCGCGCCTTCGTGTACGGAGTTGCGGCCCTGGGCGCGCGGGGCGCTGACCACGCTGTGGAGATTCTGTTGCAGGAGCTGAAGAACAACATGGCGCAACTGGGATGCTCGACGCTGGAGGAGTTGAGGGAGTCGGTGACAGAGGGGACGTCTTAGGTGCCGAAACCGTCGACTCCCGATCACGCGCTGCAGTTGCTGGCACAGTAGGCGGGCGGATGGTACGTGCCAGATCCTGCTGTCCCTACAGGAATTACTGGAGAAACTGGCCGCCCTCGTGCCGCCGCCGCGACTCAACCTGGTCCGATACCACGGCGTGCTGGCGCAGGCCGAAGGTTGTGAGCACGACGGCGCTACCCGGCATCGCGCTCATCGTATTTCCTGGGCCAAGCTTCTGGCCCGGGTCTTCCAGTAAGACGTGACCGCGTGTCCGCGTTGCGCTTGTCGGTTGAAGGTGATCGCCGGCCTCACTGAGGCGGCGGTCATGCATACATTCCTCCACGCCGTCGGCTTGCCATCCAGAGCTCCACCCATCGCCACGGCTCTCCTGGATCGCCAACTCGAATTCGACGAAGCTGACCTGAGTCGCCGTCGCCCTGCGCGACGGCTCCAGAGGATGGGGCTGTGCCCGAATCCAGGCACCATCGTCGTGGGGTCAGCTTTGAAGCGTGATAGTGGGCGACCTTCCATTGACCTTCCTGTTTAACCAAGACGATAGTAGCGCGCTCTGTCGAATTGATTAGGGTTCCACCTGGGGAGCAAAATGCCACACTTGGTATTCCGTCACGCTGGTAGTTTCTCCATAAACTCTGACATCGGAATGGGCAGGTTGATATAGGCCAAGGCAAAACTGTGCCGTAGAAGGTGTGGAGATAGATGTTCAATATCAATCAATTTTTTCTTCTCATCTTCCACAAAATGAGTTGCGGATAGTAGTTTCAAAAGGCATTATCATGAGCCTATTGTTTGTGCAAGCGATTTCTGCCGCGGCGGGACCTGCCTCTGATTGTTGAACGGCCGTATTCTGGTGGGTCAGAGGCCACCGCGCCTCGCGGTCGATCCAGGCTACCTGGATTCGGGCACAGCCCCATCCTCTGCAGCCGGCGCGCAGGGGCGACGGCGACTCGCTACCTTAGGCAGCCAAACGCATCTGTGCATTACACAAGAATGTGCTCCATCATCAAATGATTCCGTAGCTGACGCTGGTAATTTGCGGTCCTGTCTGGTGCTCATTACTGCGACAGGGCCGGTAGGCGGCAGATTGAACTGGACCTCACACTAAAGGCTGTTATTGGTTATGAAAAAGTTATTAGTCGTAGCGGTTGTAGCCGGTGTGGCGTTTACATGCGACACCTCCGTTGTTTTCGCGCAGCATCAGCACGTGACGGCGGAGACGATGATGGCCGAATTTGAGGCCGCAGCGGAGCGCCGCCGCAGCGAGGAAGGCGAACATTTCGACGAAGAGGCGTATGCTTTCGAGCGCTCAATCATGGAGCGCCGCGTCGAACTGGACGAGCAGCGGATAGCGATTGACGAGGCCATTATGGCCCTTGATCGTGAGCTGCATGAATTTTTTATCAACCGTCAGCGCGAAGAGATGGGCAACCGCCTGGCGGAGTTTGAAGAAGAGGCGAAGCGTCGTCGCAGCGAAGAGGGCGAACATTTCGACGAAGAGTGGTATGACTTTGAGCGCTCGATGATCGAGCGTCGCATCGAGC
>PVBE010003421.1_pt1 | contig 30822 bp, 54 predicted proteins | sample 1631181 | NCBI WGS metagenome assembly PVBE01 (sample SAMN08397723, study PRJNA350692) | Marine metagenome, whole genome shotgun sequencing project. | isolation source: water | place: Pacific Ocean | collected 2012-04
AGGATGTTCGTTCTCCCACTACTTTACCTCCGGCGTGATGGGCCGCCCAATATCAGGGATGCACCAAGCCGCCAGTCTTCTGACAAAGCAATTCGGAACCTGCATACAAGGTCATACCCACACATACGATCATTCCATCAGGACTGACAGCGTAGGGAAAAACTTACATGGCCTAGTTGCGGGTTGTTACTTTGAGCATTCTGAAGCATGGGCTGGCCCAGCTAATCAGATGTGGAGAAGGGGGTTATCGATATTGCACAATGTGAAATCAGGAGATTTTGATGTCGAATGGTTCAGCATCGAAAGGATCAAGTCGAAATATTCCTAGTAAGAGAGACCGACTCCACCAGATACACCGATGGCTGATATACAACTACGGCAGAAAATCCAAACTCAGAGTTGAGAAGCTGCCAAAGACTGAAAAGGAATGCCTCGGGTATGTGGAGATAGGATATGGAACGCCGCTCATTAGAGTGAGTAAGTTCATTTCAAAGAGCGAGTCCATCGCTGTCCTTATCCATGAGTATTGCCATGTCTTATCGCACTATGAGCATGGCCCACACTGGAAGCGACAGTACGATGGTCACGATAAAAAGTTTTATTCTATATTATGCGAAGTAGAGAACAGGTATTTTTATGACGGTGGAAATGTTGAGAGTGGAGATTTCTGAGGGGAAATCTCTGGCGAAGTTGTACCAAGCCAAGATATGTCTAATGAATGCAGAAGGATTTTTGATGTCAGGGGAGGTGCAGGAGGCTCTCGGTGAAAGTCTCTACTACGAACTCAGGAAGAGTGTAAGGGACATCATTAATGGATTGAGTGTCAGCATGGAGATTGCTGAAGGTGGGGATGGTGGACTCTCTGGGACTTGAACCCAGGACAATCCGGTTATGAGCCGGGCGCTCTAACCAACTGAGCTAAGAGTCCAGCGTCGAGGGTGGGGAAGATTCTGGCCGAGATCATGAGCCACTAGGGACCAGAAACATCTTCCCCCGTTGTAAAGGATTGCCCTCGATCAACCCTTAAGGATCCCTAGCGTGTTACTTCAGGACAGCCTTGGACTTGTCCACCTTTCGGTATGAGTCAGATTCCTTGACTCCCCAAGCCATGCGCTTCTTTCCGCCATCCACGATCATGATACGGGTGAGCTTGTTATCGGTTTTAGCTTCGTACCAGTACCGATGAACAGAGCTTCCCTTTCGGTTCTTAATGCCGCCCATCAGGCCAGATCCAGATGGATGTACGGACCTTCAGTGTGGGCATCGAGTCCTTCGTAGATTCCCATCAATCGATGGCGAGTAACCTGGGCAGAACCAGGGGATCCCATCTTGATTCGCATGGGCTTGCCCTTGCTGTTTAGATTTTCGATGATGGAGTCCCAGTCGTGTCGATTCTTATTCATTACCATTTCCTTTCGGTTTCAATAGAGATTCTTCTCTCTAAGTAGAATATAGCTTTCTGCAAGTCTTCAATAAGAGACTTCTTGCGGCCAGCCCTTGAGATGTACTTCAAGGCGTTGCCCATATGGTAGTCAAGACCCCAGTCCTCTATCACTTTGACAGGCTCATACTTCCTGCCGTCTGTGTAGTGGGCTGGGTTCTGCACAGAGTCGAAGTCTTCACTCAAATCTGTACTCACTGATAATCTCCTCAAGCTTGGCAACTGCTTCAGGGTTTCTCTTCAGTTCAGATCTAGATTCAAAGCCAGCTAGATCTTTCAGTATGTATAAACAAATTTCTTCATCTGTAAGGTTCTCGTCAAAGACTGTCGCCCTATCTCCGTATTTTCCCATCAGCCAAGCAGACAACTCACCTGCTTCACTTCGGCAAAGCATCGAAACTACAGATCCAACTTTGGTTGCGCGCTTGATGTCCTGAGGCTCAACGGGCTCATCAGTCTCAGCTTCCAACTGAACCAAGGCACAAGCGAATCTTGTGTTCGGCTGCTGGAGCATAAGGGATCTAACCCTCGATGCCTCGATCGACTTCGCCGCGGAGTTGTTCGGGTTATCAAGAAGATCTTCAGGGTTTATCCGAAGAACAATCTTGTGACCACCGGAGCTAGTCATGCTTGCAGATACTAGCTGTGCTTCAAATTTTATTGCGATGTCTTCCATTCCTCGAAATTCCTTTCTGCCCACTCGATAGGGTCAACCCCATACTTAACCCAGAAGGTGACCTCCCTTCCGTGGGTATGGCACAGCGTGTGATCGACCCGGCAAAGCGGCACGGCGAGATCATCACCGCACCGCTTCATACCGAGGCCGCTATTCACTCCCGTCACTGAGTTTCGAGGATGATGTGCATCCACACCTTCCCTTCCGCAGATCAGACAGGGGAACCGTCGTACATGCCTGAGATATTTCTCCGACTTGTACACCCTACCTAGAAGGGGATATCGCCAAGAGAGTCCTCCGACGAGCCGCCGCTCTTCTCGGGAGCCGAGTTCTCTGCACTTCGCGGTTTGGACCCGCCTCCGTCGTGACCACCATTGTTGGAAGACCAAGAGTTATCCTGTACGCATATTGAAAGGTAAGGCTTATCCGTTTCGGGGTCGATCTTCTTCCATGCAGCGATGCTGATGTAGGTCTGCTTCTTGTCTGCAAACTCTTTAGCAACATTGCGAAGGAATGTAGCTGCCTCCCGGTTCTTCTCCTCTGCGCGCTGCCCTGTGTACCCGCCGATTCGGATGTTACCTGTGAGGTCGGGCTGTCGCTCGTTGGCCTTCTTCTCGTTGTTTCTGATATTTCCGTAAACTTTAGCCATTTTTGTCTTCCATGTTTTTGAGAGCTTTCGCCCACCTCTTGAAAGATTCACCGACTGCGTTTGCAGCAAGCGCATCTTCCTTCTTGAGTTCTGCAATCACTTCCTTGTTCTTCTCGTAGGTATCCATGATCGCTGAATACGTCATGCAGGATTGGAACAGGGTGTTTAGATGCACCGCATTCTGGTTGGTGAACATCCGGTAGTGATAATTCACAAGCTTTGAAATTTCTTCGTCTGCCTTTCTGGAAAATCGCTTCCCATCCAATGGGAACATCTTGTCCTGAAGGATCCCGTCGTCGTAGAGGTAGCGACCGATCCCGTGCTGGACAGCAGCCCGCTTGATAGCGTCAGAGTACATGCCCTTCTCGCCTTCAAATGTGGACTGAGTTCCCACGTCGCTCTTGGACACCCAGTCGAAGTCATTGTCATATCGCAGGGTGAGCTTGCACACGCATCGAGATTCAATATCCGTGTACTCAGTCATCCAGTTGTTGATACCAACCACGTCATCCAAGCGATCCATCACATCCCTAGCGTCGATGTACAGCAGGGCTCTGGAATTCTCACCTCGAAAGTCACTAGCCCGCCACTTCACCCGGTTAGGAGGGAATGGTGCTTTCAGTCCCATCTCCTTCTGAGTAATAATAGAAAGCTTTTCAATCTCTTCAGATTCACTCATCTCTTTCCCTCTTCCATTCGTTCCAAATATTGCATTCGCTTGAAAAGTCACAGTAAGACTTGCATCTCCTGTAAGTCTCAAAAGTTTTATCTACGATCACATCCATGTTTTCAAGAAGTTTATCAGCATATGCGGTTGCCTCTCGCTTAGTCTTAAAGAATGTGTTCTCACAAGAAGACATCCGATGCACGACATACATAGACCCTGAAGGCCATCTGTTGCCATGTGAGCAAGCGGGAAGTTCATCGTCCTCTAGGTCTTCGCAAGATCGGTGCGCTGAGATTCTTTCGCGCACAAATTCCTCTCGATCCTCATGCGACCAAGGTGTCATCTTGATTGTCACCCCAGGGGTTGTGGGGTAGTTTCTCATCTTCTCTGACATAGAGATTTTCCAATCTCTTAGAAAGGCGTAAATCAAAAGATCCCTAACCTTCATGCCTTTCTTTCTCTCAACTAGCCAAGCGTAAATATTTAACTGTTGCTCCCACTTGGCTGTGTCGTTAAGTGAATAAACAGTTGTAGTTTTGTAATCACCTATGTCAATCAGGTTATCACCGAGAGGCTTCTGCACATCGATGGCACCAGAGATTTTAACGCCGTCGATCTCTGTGAAGATTCTCTCTTCGGAAATCTGGTCGTCCGGTGCGTACTGCTCAAGCGCAGAGTGAACCATCGTCCCGATGTAGGCCCAAGGGTTTTCGTAAGGATCATGCTCTGCGAAATCTGGATGCCTTCTCTTTAGCTGGACGATCCTGGGCTCTTCAAGAAGGTCTGTGACTGAGTAGTCCGCATCTCCACGGGAGTATTGGTCATCGGCACAGAAGTTCATTAGCGCCTGCGGCGCGTTATGTTTGTTGGTTAGGTTCAATTTGTCCCCCTCTCACGCTATGTTGGTAGTTAATCATGTCCATGTCAAGCCCCAATCTCGATTGCATCGATGAAAATGAATGGGACTGGTCGCAAGAAATCAAGGGAGAGCCCGCATCGAAATCTAATTCAAGGAGACTCATAAGAGTTAAAGGCAAGGCTAGGGTTATCAAGAGTGAGAAAGCCCTCAGGTACAAAGAAGAATTTCTATCTCAAGTTAAAGCTCTAGAAGATCCCCTGGAGGGGGACGTAGAGTTTGGAGTGGTTGTATGGTACGCGACAAGAAGGCCAGATCTGGACGTGTCACTGATAATGGATCTTCTACAAGACGCTGGTGTGATAAAGAACGATCGACAGATCAAGATCATCAGGGCTTATCATCAACTGGACAAAGAAAATCCGAGAGTGGTCATCGGACTAAGGAGAATGTCCGAAGGATCAACGCCGCGACTATAACCCAAGCATACAAAGATCTATGTACTAAGGATTCTAAGGATCCAGAGTACGATTGGGACAAGATCATCTCGTGGACAGAGAGCCCGTTCTTCGAGGAGGTCTGCGATGCTGCTGGCATGGAGGATGTGGGTGAAGTTCGGAGATCTTTCAAGGAAATCCGTGCTATGCCATTGCGTATACGCAAGGAGCTGATAAAAAAGCGCAGGAGGGAAGCTCACGTTTATCAGTAGGGCTTGCTAGGTGGTGAGAGACAGGGGAAAGGGAACCCTGCCTCCCACCAGAGGCCCAGGAGGACGGGCCATCCTAGCGGTATGCTCATCTAGTTGTATCTAGTATGAGAACATAACCGATCCCATCAGGGGATCGGATTTATATGTATACCCCTTATGTGAACATACTAGAGTCCTCGATTGGGTGTTGTCAAGGGTAAATTTTATGAGTGAAGCAATTAACCATCTAGTAAGACATGAATTTAAATTCAGTGACCTGGGAACTAAGAGCTTTAGGTGCCCCGAATGCTCAGACGAGAGGAGTCCAGCGAATCGTAAAGCTAAGTGTTTACGGGTTACTTACGAAGACAATCAGGCGGTCTGGTACTGCCATCACTGTGAAGAAAAAGGACAGATTTTTATGAGTGAATCCCTAGAGCAAACACCCCATAAGCCAACTCTCAGGAAGGCTCCTGACTTCAGTGTTGCCGATGAGGATTTTCTCAATCTCGTACTAAACAAGAGATCGATCGACGCCAGCCAGATCGGAGATGTAAGGGCCAACATCCTGAGGTCTAATGATGTCTATTTCAACAGGATAGGCGGCAAGTCTGAAGCTATAGGCTTTCGCTACAGCGACGGGGCAATCAAGTGGAGGGCTACATCCTCTAAGGATTTCTCCCAGACTGGAGTCTGTAGCGAGCTGTACCCCCAGTTCCCCGAGGATCCATCAGGAACCATCGTGATTGTGGAGGGGGAGTTCGACTCCATAGCGATGCGGTCGTGCGGCATGGAGGCTTTCAGCGTGCCTAAGGGGGCGAACATATCCGGGGATGCGGCACCGGATTTCCTGAAGCCCGTACTGATGGCTCTTGAGACGGGCAAGATCGATGTGATTGTGGCTGTGGATAGTGACGACAAGGGCCAGCGTTTCGGATCGAAGCTGATGGACTACTTAGGGAGGAAGCGTGTAGGGACAATCGACTGGTCTAAGTATGGGGTCAAGGATGCCAACGAGGCACTGACGGTTCACGGTCCATCGATAATGAAGACTGCCATCAGTGAAGTTAAAAACATTTTATACGAAGGTATAATTAGAGCATCCTCTGTCACTAAGTACATAGAAGATCTCAGGACTGGTGGGTTCAAGGGTGGATCAAAGGTTGGATTGAACGCCGTAGATAATCTTTATACTATTTGTTCGGACCAAGTATCAGTTGTGACAGGCGTTCCGGGCAGCGGGAAGAGCGAGCTGATCGATTACTTCATGGTATCGCTGGCGATGAAGGAGGAGTGGAAGTTTGCGATCTTCTCTGCTGAGAACCCGATTGAGATCCATGCGGGAAAGCTCATTGAGAAGTATTCCGGCAGGCCAATATTCGAGGGAAGTAATAAGATTAATGAGGAAGATCTAATAGATGCAGCCGGTTGGCTGGATGATCATTTCTTTTTCTTAGATTCTTCTTCTTCCAACACTATCGATTCAATTCTCGCAAGAGCGGAGGTGCTGGTGGAGAACGAGAAGATCAACGGACTCTTGATTGATCCCTTCAACTACACAGATGTGAGCCTTGAGACTGACGCCATCTCGGCGATGCTTACCAAGCTACATGCCTTTGCTAAGAAGTTTCATATTCATATCTGGATCGTTGCTCACCCGCAGAAGATGTACCGAGGTGATGGAGGGAAGATCCCTGTTCCCAACGGCGGCGACATATCTGGCTCGGCTGCGTGGTGGGCCAAGGCAGACTTCGGGCTGACAGTCTCCCGAGACGAGGACGGCGGCACAGTCATGACCGTATGGAAGTGCAGGTTCAAGTGGCTCGGTCAAGTCGGCAGTTGTCACCTCAGGTACGATCGATCATGCGGACGGTACGGGGACGGGGAAAGCTCTTCTGATATCGCAGCTACTATTCAGGGCATCCTTGGGGATGAACCTGATAACGGGGGTAAGAAGGATGAAGAAGAGTGGCAAGACGAAGACTCGTGGATCACGGGACTATCCCCTGCTAGTTGAATCAGGCACGGATGAGTACAGGTCGAAGAAAAATATAAAGATAGAAAAGATAGATGTCAAAGGTATATTCAGAAGGTCAAGAGTATTAGATCAAACCAAATTTGATGAGCTTTTCTTAGAAGATAAAATAAATAAATTCCAATACTCTGCTGCTGATATGTATCTAAACTTAATGCAGGTTTCGGGTTGCTTCTTGCGGTCGCCATCGTTGAGTGGCGGAGTCAAGGTTGGCTTTAGAGAATCTGCAAATCTAATGTCCTCAAAGCTGGTGGCTATCTCTTCTGCTAGGAGCAAATTGAGATCACTTGGCGATGAGTATGTAGCTGCTGTCGAAACCTGCTTGGCTCACAACGCAGATGTAGATATAGAATTACTCAAGACTGGTCTCGACGCTCTTGTAAAATACTTTCATATAGATTGAAAGGCTTTTCGATTTCCTCTTGGTCGTGTCCATTCAATATGAATTTCTCTAGATCCCTGAGGAAAGCATCCCACTCCTCTTCGCTTGCATCGTAATAAACACTTAAGCTTTTTCTAGACATGATATCTTCGTAATGCTTTTGGGCAGTCTTATCTGACTCAGAAGAAATCTTACAAAGACTTACGCACAGGATCAACAAAAGAACATACGCAAGAGATGCCAAGTAAATCATTGATACTCCTAAATAAAGAGGGGATGGGCCAATCAAAGCCCATCCCCTCTTTTGTTTTGGTGCCGAGTGCGGGGATCGAACCCGCATGACCTAATGGTCGGGAGATTTTAAGTCTCCTGCGTATACCAGTTCCGCCAACCCGGCTTCAATGCAGGAACCTCTGCTTGAAGACACGCTCGTTGTGCCATCGTCTAGCAGCGCACTCGCAGCAAACTCTAAACCTTTTTACATTGCCTTCTTCGATCTTGTCGATCGCCTTACGATAGTAGAAGACCCAATCCTTCCCACATTCCTTGCATTCCCTAACGCGGGGATCCCCCTTCTGCTCACCACCCATCGGACGCCTCCTTCCTGTCTTCAACGATTGAAACAATCACCGGCTCTTTGTCCGACAGGTAATCGACCATCTGCTTCATCGCCTTAGATATTGTCTTCGGATCATTTATATCAAATGGACTAGATCCAGATCTTCCGAATGTACTCCAGCCTTGGACATACCCTCGGCCCTCACGCCCAAAGCAAAACGTAATGCAGATCTCATCCATCACTTCTTCACTCAAAGTAAATCACTCTCGATCTTGTCTGCGATCCGTTTGAATGACCATCCTCTGTCGTTTAGATCAGCAAGCTCCTGTGCGTAAGCTGCGTCGAGCCCCATCTTCTTGAGAAGTCTAAGGCTGGGGAAGGAGGTTGTCTCTGCTTCTCCCCACCCGCTCCTATCGGCAGAAGGAGGCATTTTAAACGCTTCGTGTTTATCAATGCTCCATACGGTCCAGTATGGATGCTTAATCCAATCAGCTTCGGTCAGAATATCGCAAGCCACTCCCAAGCAGCAGTATTCACATTCACCTCCGAATTCATACTCCCTGCATAGGGCATCCTTACCCTGCTCGTACTCGCCGGATCGAAGTGCTTTCACCCATTCCTTCACGTCAGACTTCTTCATCTTAAAACTTTCCATCTCCAATATCATGAAGCATTTCTCCGAGGGCTCTCAACAGCTCTGGTTCGGACGGGAGTTCTATTGTTTTTTCAAGAACTCCGCTGATGTAAAACTGAATTACATTCTTTTCGTGTGTACCACTAGTGATTTTCCATTCAAAATCTTCATCGACTACGCCGATCCCTGCCGATTGAGAAACCCAAAACTTATCGTCACTAATCTTTCTCATGCTCTTCACTTCTCTTTCATGTATGGCGCACTCGGCAGGACTCGAACCTGCGACCCGTTGCTTAGAAGGCAACCGCTCTATCCAACTGAGCTACGAGTGCTTTATTCTCTCTCATTCCCAAAGCTATATTGAATGTCAAGCGTGACACCACGAGAGGAAAACTCTTCAATTAAATACTGAAGGGTCGTCCTCTGGGGTTTCGTGAATGTAGTCTTCTTCATTAAGAGAGGGCTCAAGCGATAGATTTTCACCAATTCTAGGCATTGCTTAGTCCGACTTCCCATCCGATAGGCTCAATTCTTACTGTCTGAAGTCCTTCAGCGGAAAGGATTTCCCTCTGCAAAAGTTGAAGAGCATCTGCAATATACTGACGCTCTTCCTTGTACTCGACAGTGACATCATTCTCTTCAACAAACCAACTAATAAGCCAATTATTCACATTCCTTCTCCTTGTTAAATGGATGCTGGAGCGGGACTTGAACCCGCAACCTACAGGTTCAAAGCCTGTCGCTCTATCCAACTGAGCTACGGGTGCTTTGGGTTAGAACTTCTCGTCAATTTCCATGAGAAGTTCTTCGTCCTTATCTTCTTGAATCCCTTCCCACTTTTCTGCGTAGTCCTCGTCGGATTCATCCGAGGTTTCGTGGATGTAGTCCTCTTCATCGAGAGAGGGCTCAAGGGAAAGGTCGCTTCCGAGTCTAGGCATTTCAGTATCCATCCTTAAACCATCCACTCCCCTTTAGAGTGAATGAAGTTTTACTAATCAAACGCTTTGCCTTAGCCCTGCACTTATGCTCTATACATTTCTTCATTGGCTCATCTTTTATCGATTGGTAAACAGAGAACTCATGACCCTTATTGCAGATGTAATCATATTTAGGCAAGGCAATCTCCCAAGTGGGAAGGGAGAGGTACATCCCCTCCCTTCCCTAGCTGCACAGCAAGGCTGGTCAAATCCCCCCGGATCAGCAACCCGCCCCACTTTCTGCGTGCAGCTATCTATTCTTTTTCCTAGAGCTATTCACCATCTTCCGCTTCGACTTCCTCTGCCCAGTCGTCGTCTGCTTCAGCTTGGTAAAAGACCCGTCGCGTGGGTTCTTCCTGTTCTTGATTTTTATGGGTCGTAACCCCAGCTCGCCACCCGTCAGCTTCCCCGGTGTCACCTTCATTGACATTTTTGTTGACATCCTTCTTCTTCCTCCCTCTCTTGGGCACGCTGATTCCCTCTACCCTGATCTTGACTATCGAATTTCTGATTATCCCGATAGTCTTCGCGTGCGGCCTAGCCTTGCACTTGACGATGTTGCTGATAGTTAACGGGCTGAGATTACAGTATCGAGACAATCTATATGGTGTAATCCCAAGCTCTTCAAGCGCGACGCACACTTCCTTCGAGAAGCCGCTGTCGATCCCGATCTTACCTGTACCGTTGCACTTCTTGCACGGGATCTCAACTATTCCTTCACTCATTTCTTATTTCCTCCTAGAGCATTGTCTATCTTGGCGTTCTTGCCATTGCTGAAGATGATCTCTTTTATGAAATCGATGTTCTCTTGGGCAGCGTTCTCATCAATCCCCTTCTTCCAGTATTCCATTACCACATTGACACCAGCTTCAAACCCCTTCAGGTAGATGTTTTTATTCTTAGTGCCGTCTGCAAATGTGACTTGCCCAATGGCGGTGTCCACTGGATCCAGTAACACATCAGTTATAGATGTTTTTCTTTTCAATTAAATCTTCTTTCACTTGTGTTTTGGAGGAGCCCATGATCCATAAATCTCTTCCTTGAGTTTGCCTATCTCTGATTCGACATGCTTCATGTCCGACTTTAATTTGTACAAGGAGTTCTGGATTCTTGTCTTATCCGAATGGGCACCAGAGTCTTCAGCTTCATTGCCGAGTGCGACTATCTTCTTCCTTATCCTCAGCATCTCCTTGTGCTTCGACTCCAAATTATTTTTCAATTTCTTGATCGACTCTTTAATCATCGGGGTGTTCCAGCAGATGTACCTTGATGTGGTGACATTTGCCAAGGCGGTGACCGTCATTCCCAAGTTCAGCCAACTGCTCTGCCGCTAGACGCACCTCTTCCATCATGTCGTTGATGTATTGAGCGTACTTAACTGACTTTGACTTATGTTCTTTCTCATCCTCAATAGTTACAACCCAAGACATTTACTTATCCTTTCGACCATTTGCGATGGAATATATTTCAACCTTTTCAGAGATCATCTTTCTAATCTCTCCGTTCGCTGTCCTATGGTTGGCCTTCGCGATATCCTTAAAGGCTTTCCATTGATCTTTATCTATAGCGATCCTTATAATTGCGTGCTCTTCGTTCAATTCCAATCCCCTCTCTTGAATCTTGAAAACATTCTAGAATATATCTGCATAGTTAAAACTCTAATGTTCGATATCATCGTCATCGTTTCGGTGCCGCTGTCATCGCAATCGTCGATCACCTCCTGAACTTCCCTCTTGAAACTTCTGTATGTAATACCTGCTCCCATTCTTGCGATCAGGTTTACCCAATCCTCAGGCAAAACCTCGATTGAGAATCTGAATGCTGGCAAGTCCTTGTCGATATCATCTTCAATGATATTCCATCCTGTCTCTACTGGGAAAATGTCGATAAGATTAATCATGTCTCTGATCGAGGCAGACTTTATCTTGATTTTAAAATTAAGCTCTAGCTCATCCTCAGGTGACTCATCTTTAAAATCAGACGTGTTAGTGATTAAGAAAGTACCGTGCCTAGTAACGATTATCATTTGTTAGTTGTGTATATGCAGGGACACATCACGAACGTAGTCCGACCCCTCGTTCGATATGATCTTAATGAAGTGCTTCACATCCTGCGCGGAACAAATCATTCTACCCCCTCCGCATCGGATGAGGATGGGTGCGAACCGATCCAACTGATTGATCTGATCTAGGATTTCTTCATTTAGATATCCACCATCCAGGCACATACCCATTAGCTCCTCCCTTCTAGATTCTTTGGTATCCATATCCTTCACCTTTCTATTCAAGCTCATATTCAAAGACCTCTGTGCCTGAAGAAAGCATGTAAGTGGTTTCCCCTTCCCTTGAAATGCTCGTCACCTTCTCAACGATGTCGTACCTCGATCCAATCCCCTTGTCAGGATCGTTCCAGTAAACCATTGACCCCACGCTATACAAAGTCTCGTCCATTATCAACCCCTTTCTCTACCGAACGGTAATCATTTTGCCGAAGCTGGGCTTGCCGAAGTACCAAGAGTTGTCCTCTTTCGGAGGGATTTTCACCCAGAGAACCGGGACACCCGTGTCGTCGGGCCACTCAAAGAACTCCATGTCACTCATGATGATGATGGCTGTGGTTCCGGGTGCATTCTGCTGGACCCAATCGAATCCAACACGCACGTCAGTACCGCCCCAGCTTCGGCGCTCGGGCATCGTGTCGATCTCGATACCGTCCTCGTAGGAGGCGGTCGCGATAACCTCAGTTGTAAATTCAACAACATGAGTAATGGAAGGGCTTGCCTGATTAATCAGATGGACAGCCTCGCCTGCGCCAAGCTCGTACATCTTCTGATCCATAGATCCAGAGCTATCGATCAGGACAGTAACCTCACCCACGCCCTCGGGCACCAGAGAAGGCGCATACACATCCATTGTTGCGTAGGTTTTGTGCGGCCTGCGCCATGACAGATCCCGGTCATCGCCGCACGCTTCACTCACGAACTCAGCCATCTCAGAAACCCAATCAACTTTAGATTGATCATTGATGTCCTTGAGAATGCGCTCGACATTCTCGGGCATCTTTCCGCTGAGCTTGGCTACTGCAATATCATTGGACTGTTCGATCTTACTCTCAATTTCTTCGTCGTGGATGTCAGACTGAGCTGGGTCATCTCCGTCATGTAGCTTGCCCCAATCTTTCACCTCTGGAGTTTTGTAGTTATCAATATCTTCGTTACTCAGGGATGCAGAGTCATCCAATCCATCCTGTCCGAACTTCTTACTGTCCGTGGTGCTGTCATCCGGGCTGCCATCTCCCGCATCAGAAGATCCTTCGCCTTCACCTTCGCCGTCATCTTCAGATTCCTGCGAACCCTCCGCTCCATCAGCCTCCTGCTCTTCGCCCTGACCGCCGTCTCCATCTGCCTGATCTCCTGTCTCTCCCCCCGGTTCCCCTTCTTCGGACTCCTCCCCTTCTCCTTCTTCGCTGTCAGGAGAGAGGGGTTCCTCCCTTTCATGCACCAAGATCTGAAAGATCTCCTCCATAGCCATCCCATCAAATCGACTGTCCCTGCAAGCTCCATCAAGGATCTTGAATCCAGACTGTTCGATAAGATAGTTATCCTCCTCGTCGGCGGCCTCATTCAAGAGAGCTTCATAGAACGGAGACCACTCAGACTTGAATGCAGATCTCACCTTCATGCTGCGAGCGAAGTGCCGGAGCATCTTGTGTCCCCACTCATGCACAACAACAAACTCAAGCTCCTCGTCGCTGATCGATGCAACGAACGGTGGATTGAATCCGATCTGCTTTCCATCAGTGCCAGCGGTTGGCAACTGGTTCGTGAAGAAGATACCCATCTTCACAGCCGAAGCCTGAGCCATCGGCACCTCAAAGATGACGTGTCGCCTAGCTTTCTCTACACGCTCACGCAGTTGTTCAATAGTAATCATTTCAATTCCCTTTCAAATTAAAAAATAATTCCTAGTAACCAAAGGCAGAGAAGTTTTTCTTCACAATATCTTTTGCCTCATTGATCACAGTCTTGCGCTCGGCCTCGTCATCCTTGGTGGACTTGGCGGTGTGCCCACGCAGCATGTCGCGCATCTTCTTCTGGATCTCAGTCACACCCTCGTGGTCAGCGAAGTTGAGATTGTCCAGAGCATCAGCGGCCTCCTTAACATTGTCGAAGGTGGCCTGCTTGTACCGAGTCTTATCACCCTTGGCGACGGACTTCTCGTACCCCTCAAGCGTGTCGATCAAGTGCTTGATCTTTGAGTACGAATCACTCAAGGAATCTTTGATCGAATTCATGATCTCATTAGAAACTTCCTGCTTAATATTGTCAATCTCCTCATCACTCAGAGCGAATGAAAGATCATCGGGATTCTCCAATGCGTAGGGATTCACCTTCTCAAACTTGAACCGCGAACGCATGACCTCCCGATTCGGGGGAAGATCTCCCGCATTGAAGTTACTTCCCTGCCGGATCTTGGATTCCTCAATAATGGAATCGTAGTTGTCGCAGAACTGATCTACCTCCCTCTCCCAATCCCGGTAGAAACCCCGGTACTTGCTCTCCCACTCAGTGAGATTGCTCACCTTGATGATTCCGCATCCACGCGGAGCCCGCTTGAATGGAGAAACCATTGCGTTGTGGAATTTTCTCCACTCGTTCTCAATCGCCGTGATGGAAGACAGAGACTTCCTATCGATCAAAGTCTTGTTCACCTTCACAGCACCACTACCGCCAACAGCACGGTCGATAATCTCCGCACTCTTGTTGTCCTTCTTGGACAGAGTGGGCTTGCCGAACTCGACCCCAACAACAACGACCTGATTTCTAAGCTTAGACATTTCGATCCCCTTCTACTTTGAATTAAAAATTAATTACTCGAAAAGATTGTCATTGGCAATGCGCCAATCACGGAACTCTACGGTGTTACGCGCAGAGGCGTTGGACTCGGCAGTCTCGATGTCGATGCCGAACACAACCTTCATGGTGTCACTATTCCTATCTACCCACCGAAGAATATTCCCGATGTTCTCAGAATCGGAGAGCTTTGCAAGTTGCGCCATCGAAGCCACCTGCACATCGAACTCCACCGGAATATGTACATATTCAGAAACTCCAGTAACAATCGCGTCGATGTCCGGCAGACGAGAGAACACAGAGAGGAACGCAGACATGCGACCGCCGTCTTCCTCACCCAGCCGGGACTTAGCCATCCGATAGATGCGCTTATCTACATCGGACTTCCCGTTACCGGGGACAAGCCCAGAGTTTTCAAAGACGCGAGCGAATGCCGACACCGACCGAGGAGTGGACTGCTTACCCTTGACCTTGCCATCGAATGCTTCGATGAAGTCAGGGTGCCATCGCGTAGCCGCGACCACTCGGTAGTCCACCCCTGCATCAGTGGCGTGCTTATCCCAATCCTTTTGATTAGGAAGAATCTCTACGTCTCCGAAGCGATCGAGCAGAGCATTGGACATTGCACCTACTCCACATCCATCCTCGGCTCGGTTGCCTGTGGCAAGGATGAAAACCCCATCTGGCAGCCGGTAATCTCCGAGGGTCCGCTCGTTTACAAGCTCATAAAGTGCTGCCTGCCAAGACTTCGGGGCGAGTGTGATCTCCTCAATCACAAGCAATCCACAATAGTTGGGATCGTCGGGCAGCAAGGCGGGCATGTACCTGTCGAGCTTGCCTGTCTCTCTGTTGGGGAACCCCACGCCTGTCACGTCTGTCACGTCCATCTGCGCCGGAGAGATAGTCAGATAACCAAACTCAGATCTGTCTACCCCGATGTAGTCAGCGAGCATCCCATGAAGGACACCCCCCGGCATGGCACTCATGGTCTTGCCGCATCCGGGCGGCCCAGTCAGGAGCGCGGGCATCCCAGCGCAAAGGTTGTCGAAAGCAGTAATGATTGAATCGTTGTAATGTCCCATTCCAGATCCCTTTCGATCAGTAATTAAAAAATAATTCCTGATCAGTTGTTGAGAGAACAATTTCAATCAACAAATAAATTATAGCACAATACTTAACTATGTCAATATGCAAACCTGTGCTTTACCTATTGTTACACACCAAGAAAAAACAGATAACAAATGATTCCGAACAGCATGACTCCATTGATGATCAGCATCACCTCCCGTGCGTCGTAGATCCAATCGAGAATCTTTGTCGTGCGCTTATCCATAGCCTTGTTCGCCTCCTTGAGAGCCTCGTTGGCCTCGTTGTCTTCTATTGTGTTCATGAGAGAGTCCCACCCGGTGTCGGGAAGCTGGAAAGTTTTTAGCCTTTCACGTTCGTGATACATCTCAAACAGAGCATGAGGGTTTTCCTCCCTAAGATTGTCGCGCCAACTCCGCGCTTCGCTCTTGATAGTTTCAACCATCTCTTCATATTCCTTATCTGGCACCTGATGAAACCTCCCCTCTTCATCCACCTTGAGGTAGTGCCCATCCCACGCCTCGGGCTCGCCGACGTGGATCTCCCCTTCGATCAGCTTGTCGCGCACCTCATACGCGGATAATCCCAGGTTCTCGTAGTAGGTGATGGCAGATTTGATGTTGATGAAATGGCTAGTGCCGAATGTAAGATTGCTCATTGTGTTTCCCTTTCAAATTAAAAAATAATTTTAGATAACCCGTCGCCGGTAAGTGTGAGCCATGATCATCGCCTCGATGCCCAAGTGGTTAAGTGTATCCACAATCTTATGAGCATCATCCATATCTATATTGCCTGTGTTCGGCAACCTCCTAACCCATCCCCTTGAACCGTTCGGCCTGTAGTTAATAGTAAGAAAACAACAATCCATTTCACATTCCTCACACTGATACATGAACTCTTTCTTTCCAGCCTTCACCACATCCCCACATGAGAGTGCTTCATCCACATCGGGAACACCCACTCCCTCCACGGACACAGCGCCGAGAGATACCAATCGGCGAGCCGATGCGTTGGTTACGCATACCTTTCTATCAATAAGAAACTCCATGACTGTCATGATCTATCCCTCCTAGTAAAACTTCTTGATGATTGCGTAGTGGATCGACATGACCACAACAAACGAAATCACACACGTCCTAAGCAAATCCAAAACAAAACTAGTGAGCATCTCCCACCCCCCTTTCAAATTAAAAATTAATTCCTACTCATCCTCCCACAGAGTGTGGGCGCAGAGCATGTTCTCGTATGCCTCGTCGATCAGTTCATCCCTCTCCTCTTTGTCTACTGCTCGGATCGCCTCATTGCAGGACTGAATCACCTCATGCAAGGCGTCGTTGGTTTCCTTTCTTTTGAGATCATGAATGCGATCAAGGATTCTCTTAGTGCGCTCGGCATACTCCTCCATGGTTTTCCTCATTGGGGATGCCCACTCTTCTTTTGATTCCTCATATTCGTATGACCACATGTAACTTCGGACTGTCTCCCCTGTGTCTTTGTCGATCTGCTGAAGGGCAGCGCACCAGGAGAACAACGGCGACTCTAACTGAGACGAGATCATCAGGTTGGTATCCCACCCGTTGTTCTTCACCACCTTCTCGTTTGCCTGAGCCAGAGCCCAGCAGTCAGCAAGTGCTTCATCCCTGTTACTTACAGAGTGGAGTGCCTGCCTGCTTTGGTTTCCAGATCCATCGGTAGAAGTGAGGTAAATCTTAAGCATTGTTTTCCCTTTCTGATTAGGAATTATTAATTAATCTCAGATATCCATGCCGCCCCTGCGGCACTCGACATAGTTGAGCCAAGGGTAGGAACCCATCACCCCGACGGTGGAGTAGTGCCTGCCTGCACCACTGGATTTATGGGAATAGCGCCCATCATCCTCCTCCACTCCGAACCGATACGCGACGTACCACTCTGGATCCCCATGCACGAGCGTGAACGTGCCGGGCTCCCCATGCTCCCGCATAGTGGGCTCCGCCTCGAAACCCAGATCATCAATCTCGAATGTCATGTCACAATCCTCCTGATCAGGAATTATTAATTAATTCCTACAATCCCGGCAGATGCAGAGCGGACACATGCCCGATGATCCGTCCGGTATCAGCCGCATCGACCCATCCAACATGGGGCTCGAATTCATCCTCGGGGAGTTGATCGGTAGGGAACAGCGTGTTCCAAACCTTCCGCGTTACTGCGTCCCTTCCCGGCGAGAACACAGCAACCTCCACCTTCTGCCGCTCGGGGTTGAGCCCCATAGGAACCCTCGGAGAGCAGTAGTGCGCCACACTCATCCCGATCGAGATCTGCATCCCGTTCGGGAAGTCCATAAAAATGTTCGTGACTTCTTCTTTGAAACCCGTTCGTGAAGCAACACTGATCATCCCATTCTCCCTTCAATTAGGAATTACTAATTAATTCCTGATTCGCATTGCGCGGACATCGGCCACAGCATCGGCCAGAATCTCACTGGTACTCGGGCGCTTTGCGCGTCGGAGCGCCTGCACTCTTGCTTCGAACTCCGCTCGTTTGGCTGCGATCCGGTACGCACGCTCGTCGGAGTTGGATAGGTTCTCGCCTCTCGCGGAGCGAGACTCGGCAAGCTCCCTACGTTTGGGGTCCATGCACTCCCGGACTAGGGCATCGGCTTGGATGGCATCGACGGCGGCATCGGCTCGGGCAGTGGTGCGCTTGATTCGCTGCTGTCTCGCCTGACCCGTAGGTCGCACCCTAACCACGTCGGAAGGGGGGACCGGATCGGCGGCGGGGACCACCTCGACCAATGTCCCATCGGGATCGCGTTTCACCCTATCGGCGCGGACATAGCGCCCGGATGGAAGCCGCACTTGCGGCGGAATCTCGGAAAGATCGAAAGCCATGAGAATCCTCGGATCAGGAATTAAAAATTAATTCTGGATTATTTCTGATACGCCGGAGCGTATGAGAAACCCCCCAGAAGGGGCGAGGGCCGAAGCCCCCACCCCGGAGGGTGGCGATCACTCGCCAATGTTGGCGATGGCCTCCGCGAATTCCGCTTCCTGCTCCGCCGTGATTTCAGTCATAAGGCGGATAGCTTCCATTGCGGCGCCGAAGTGCTCCGCGTTCGTGCGCTTCGCGGGAGCCTTCTTCGCGGCCTTCTTCCCCTTCTTCGCGTTCTTCGGCTTCACGTCCGCCCCCCGGACGAGGGCCACAAACTCCCCCGCGCGGGTTGCATCGGGGAGCAAATCGGCGCGGACCACGCGTTCCGCTGCCGCAGGGGAGGCATCCCCCAGCGAGATCCCGGCCACATCCCCCTTCACGATCGCAAGCGCCATATCAGCAAAATTGCAGGCGCTCGACTGAGAGGAGCAAAACCCCGATTCGAGAAGAGCGTTAACGAGAAGCTGCCGCGTGGAGGGGATGGCGGGTTCATTCCCCTTCTTCCGGCGTCCGCCCTGGATCCCGCCCGTTTCGAGGATAAACCGGACGCAAGCGCCGATGCCGTCGCGGGTCGGTCCCACAAGCTTAGAGGCAGATCGGTCAAGCTTGGAAACGAGGGAAGCGGAAGCGGAAGCAAAGCCAATAACGTTGGACATGATAAGTACCCCTTTGAGGTGTTAGAGAAACAATGGAACAATCGGATTAGACCATACCCATCGGCGCATGTAAATATAAAAATGACACTATTCGAGATTATTTTTTAATTTGCTACCGTGTTGCTTTTACCACTTGACCGGGGGTTTGAGATATGAAAGGCGGAACAGGGAAACAGAAGCAATTCGCAAGGCTAGTGGCGGAGGGTTCTACGCTCGCGGACGCATACGCGGACGCATACGAGACGAACGGCAAGAGGGAGACTATACGCCGCGAAGCTGTAAGAGTGGCCCATAGCCCCACTGTTGCCCCATTGATAGAGGCAGAGTCGAGGGCGATAGAGGCTAGGGAACAGCCTTCTAGGGGGAGCCGGAGGCGATGGGTCCTAGAAAGGCTCGCTAACGAAGCGGAGTCAGGCTCTGATGCGTCAAGGGTGCGCGCATTGGAACTACTCGGGAAGGCTTGTGGAGCATTCGAGGATGATCCCGAAGCGGATAGGGGAACCGATGCCGATAGCCTACTGGATTCCCTTCGCTCGAAGCTTGCCAGCGTGTTGCCAGAGCCTATAGAGGTAACACCTTCGAGTGTAACACTAGAAAGTGACGGGACTCCCGAGGATCCTGCGGAGCCCGAAGGCGAAGGGGGGAACCCCCTGTGAGAAAGGCGTGGTCAACGGATTGCATTACACACTGTTTCACACATTCAACAACCAATTTTCGTAGCCTAAAACAATTTTTACATAAAACTGGCTGGAAAGATTAGATGTGTAAACAAAAAAAGCTCTAGGATTCCCTTAGGAGTCCCAGAGCTTTTAAATTTTTTTGTAAATTTTCACAAACCGATAAGATTTACGTCGTACACGGTGCAACATTTTGTTGCATCTGGAATATATCCTAAGGTGCAACGAATCGTTGCATCTACAATCTATTGACAGCCATCTAAATTTTCTAGTATGTTCTCATATGTCTTAGTTCTCATACCAGTATGCTCCCATATGGCTATGCCTCGGAGTGTACGGGTGTATATGTGTATGCCTCGGATCTTGCATAGCTTAAAGATCCGCTAGATGCGGATCTGGTAGGCGTAAGCAGAGCATACTAGACACTGAGGGGCTTGATCATGGCGGCCAGGAAAATCAGAAACGCTTATGGCAATCCTGAATCGAGCGTTCGCCCTAAGACTACCTATGTAAAAGACGGATCCACCTGGGAGGAGCAGGACACGGGAAGGGGAATGAGAAAACCCCGCCATTCTGATGGGCTGTCTGGTCGTACTGCCAGCGAGCGCAGGGTGATTTCCCGACACCGCACAGGAAAGAGACTCACTCCTGAAGAGCGAGCCATCCTGGCTGAGATTGAGTCTAGGGTTTAGGTTTAAAACTCATTTGTAGTACCCGCCGCCCATCTTCGCTGCTGCGATCCACAGAAGCAGGAAGAAGCAGACCGCTAAGCCCGACCAAATGTCTATCTCTGGTAGATAAACGGGTAGCTGTTCAGACCAGAACATGCTCAGTTTCCTGCTCCGCTGGGGCGAGGGTCACCTCCCTCCGACAGCGGTACATCACCTTGTCAAATCCATGATTTTCGCCGTGTTCCATCACCTCCTCGCTGCCAGTGATGAACTCAATCGCGGTGCATCCTGAGTTGGCGGCGACATCCACAATGATATCGTAAACCCTGCCAGCAGTTTCGGGGGCTGCGGAGTAGGCAATCCAGAGAAAAAGAATCTTTTCGCCAGTGGAGTTGTTCTCATCGATGCGAGCAATGAAAAAGCTTTCCCCTGAGGGAAAATCCGTGTCCATAAAAATCGCGGCGCTACCGCCAGCGCAAGATGCGTAGAGATCTTCCTTTCTAAAATCCCTCCAGGGCAGATCCGACAGGATTTTGTCGATGTGAGGAGATATGGCATCCCAGGAATCTTGAACTCGGACAGCTTGAATTGACATTGTTTTCCTTTTTGGCTTGACAGAATGTCAAGTATCTAATAAAATACAATCGGGAAAAAAGTATGAGTAGGAGGATACCATACTCTTTTCCTTATGGCGCTCCCCCCGTTCCCTTTCCGGGGGTTGAGCGCCTTTTTTTATCCAAAATTCAATTTTGGCTTAGGAGATATCGATGGGTAGGATGAAGGATTACTGGCGTAAAGATGAGGACAAGCCCAAGAAGCCCAAGAAGCCCGCCCAGGGTTCCGCAGCGAAAGGTAAGCAAGCTGCTGGCATGAGGGGTGCGGGAAGAAAAAGAAAGAATCAGGATGACACCACCAACCGGATGTCTCTTACGGAAAGCAGAATGCGAGAGGATGCAGCTTCTGATCAGTTAAAGAGTGGTTCCTTGGATCAGCAAAGATATGCGGCCACAATGGGTTTTGAGAGGGGTTCGGGCGCTCCGGACACTAGCACTCCCGTCGCGAGAAAAGCAGCCGAGAAGGCTGCTGAAAGAAGAGTTGTACGAAAGAAGGCTGCCAAGAAGAAGGCTGCCAAGAAGAAGGCCGCTAAGAAGAAGGCGGCCGCAAGAAATGGCGGAAGCTCTTCTTCTGAAAGCCCGACTCCCGAAAAAAGGTCTTTCTTTGGAAAGATGTTTGAAAACACTGGCAAGCCGAACAAGCGAAGATTCCAGCGTGGCGCTCGCATGACTCCCGGCGAAAGCCGGAAGTATGAAGCAGCAATGGAGCGTTGGAAGAAGAAGCAGGAAGAAAAGCCCGGGAAGGCTGCCGGTGGTCGGGTTGTGGCTAAGAAGGCGGCCAAGAAGAGAGCAGCTCGAAAAGGCATCCCCTCCATGCGGAATCGAAGCAACGCTGAAAAAGAAAAAGCGGCTGCGAAACGAGGGGTGAAGCTTGCTGGCGGTGGTCGCGTTTCGACTAAGAAGAAGTCGCCCCGAAGACCGTGATAGATGGTTTACAGCCTGAGATAGCGGCTGTTCTTCCGCATCTACACAAGCTCAGTGATGAGGACAAGCAAGAAGTCCTCGACATAATCAACAAGCTAGAGGAGATACAAAAGTACGAGAAGGCTAGAAAAAACTTCATGGACTTTGTGGATGTGGTCTGGCCTGCATTTATCGAAGGCTCCCATCACAGAATCATGGGTGAAGCGTTCCAAGAAGTGGTCATGGAAGATGAGAAGAGATTGATCATCAACATGGCTCCCCGGCACACAAAGTCTGAGTTTGCTTCCTACCTTCTCCCCGCTTGGTTCCTTGGGAACTTCCCTGAAAAGAAAGTGATTCAGACCGCCCATACTGCGGAGCTTGCAGTTGGGTTCGGTCGAAAGGTGAGAAATCTTTTCGATACGGATGAGTTCAAGAAGATCTTCCCGGGTGTGGCTTTAAGATCTGACTCCAAGGCAGCGGGTAGATGGGCAACAAGTCACGGCGGAGAATACTTCGCAATCGGTGTTGGTGGCGCTGTAACGGGAAAGGGTGCAGACCTTCTGATCATCGATGATCCCCACTCAGAGCAGGAAGCTCAAATGGGGGACGCAGGAGTCTTTGACAAGGTGTATGAGTGGTACACCTCAGGCCCTAGACAGAGGCTACAACCTGGGGGACGGATCATTCAGGTAGCTACCCGGTGGTCCCAAAGAGATCTCACCGGCCAGTTGTTAAAGAATTCAGCAGAGCGCCAAGGTACAGATGAGTGGAAGGTCATTGAGTTTCCTGCAATCCTTCCCTCTGGGAATCCACTGTGGCCGGAGTTCTGGTCTCAAGAAGAATTAGAAAAGGTTAAATCTGAACTTCCCGCATCGAAGTGGTCCGCTCAGTACCAGCAGGATCCTTCGGCAGATGAAGCGGCGATCATAAAGAGAGAATGGTGGAGACTCTGGGATGGGCAAGAGCCCCCTCAGTGTGAGTTTGTCATTCAATCTTGGGATACAGCGTTCCTCAAAACGGAAAGAGCCGACTACTCAGCCTGCACAACTTGGGGAGTTTTCTACAATGATGACAACTACGATGGAAAGCTTCGCCCGAACCTAATCCTTTTGAATGCGTTTCAGGAAAGAATGGAGTTTCCTGAGTTAAAGCAGACTGCGTTTGAGCATTACCAGAGCTGGCAACCAGATGCCTGTATCGTGGAAGCAAAGGCAGCAGGATCCCCGCTGATATTTGAGCTTCGGCAGATGGGAATACCAGTCAGTGAATATGTGCCGTCTAGAGGCAGAGACAAGATTGCAAGAGTTAATTCTGTTTCTGATCTATTCGCATCCGGAGTTATATGGGCTCCGAACGCATGGTTCGCAGAAGAAGTTATTGAACAGTTTGCTGGATTCCCTGGGGCCTCCGCCCACGATGACCTCGTTGATTCATCGACACAAGCAATTCTTAGATTTAGACAAGGTGGCTTCATCCCTATCCAGACCGATGAAGATCTTGTTTATGAACCAAAGCAGGCGTACTCGCCTTACTAGGTAACTATGGCAATCGAATCTGCATTAGATCCGAATATCCCTCTCCTCCCGATGCAAGAAGCAGCGGAAGAGGAAGTATCGATTGAAATCAATAACCCTGATTCTGTCATCGTTGAGACGGAAGATGGGGGAATGCTGATTGATTTCAATCCTGATGCTTCTATGGATCTTCCTCCGGACTTCGATGCGAATCTCGCAGAGTTCATGGATGACAGAGAGCTTGGAAGGCTTGCTTCTGAGTTAATCGGGCTGGCTAGATCTGATATTGATTCTAGAAAGGACTGGGAAGAGACCTATATCGAAGGTCTTAAGCAGCTTGGGATGAAGATCGAAGATCGCTCAACGCCCTGGCCGGGAGCCTGCGGTGTCCAGCATCCAGTTCTTGCCGAGGCGGTTGTTCGATTTCAAGCTCAAACAATCACAGAGATTTTCCCCAACGACGGACCTGTAAAGGTCAAGATGCTTGGGAAGATGACTGATGCAAAGGAGAAGCAGTCTTACAGAGTCAAGGAGTATATGAACTACCTGATCACTGAGGATATGCCTGAGTATCGATCCGAAACGGAGAAGATGCTTTTCAATCTCGCGCTTGCCGGGTCTGCGTTCCGAAAGGTTTATTGGGATCCAACCATGAACCGACCTTGCTCCATGTTCATCCCGGCAGAGGATCTTCTTGTTGCTTACGGTTCTCCCTCGCTGGAGATGGCCGAGCGGGTCACTCATGTGATGAAGAAGACTTCCAATGAGGTGAGAAAGCTTCAGGTGTCTGGCTTCTATGTAGACACAGAGCTTTCTTCTGGGAGCGCCGTGAATTCAGACATTCAAGAAGAGTACGATGATCTGACTGGCGACTCGCCTTCATTTGATGCGGGGGACCGACATCTCCTCTACGAGATGCACATCGACTGGGATCTCGATGGATTCGAGGACATGAAGGATGGGGATCCTACGGGAGTTGCTCTTCCCTACGTTATCACAGTTGACGCCAGCAATTCTGAGATTTTGTCCATCAGAAGGAACTGGATTGAGAGCGATCCAAACAAAATCAGAAGGAATCATTTCGTTCATTACGAATACCTTCCGGGCATGGGATTCTATGGATTTGGTTTAATTCATTTAATCGGTGGTATAGCAAAGTCTGCAACTTCACTACTCCGTCAGCTTGTTGACTCCGGCACGCTTGCCAATCTCCCCGGAGGCTTAAAAGCTAGAGGGCTTAGAATCAAAGGCGACGACTCCCCGATCATGCCGGGAGAGTTCAGGGATGTGGATGTACCGGGTGGTGCTATCAGGGACAACATCACGTTCCTTCCGTACAAGGAACCCTCAAATGTTCTCTATCAGCTTCTTGGGAATATCGTAGAAGAGGGCAGGAGATTCGCTTCCATCACGGATATGAAGATCTCAGACATGAACCAGCAGGCTCCTGTGGGAACCACGCTGGCGATTATCGAGAGATCGATGAAGGTGATGAACGCCATTCAGGCGAGAATCCATTACTCCATGAAGAAGGAGTTCAAAATTCTTTCTGGCATCGTTCGGGACTATATGCCTGAAGGGTATGAGTGGGAGGTTGATGGCGGAGACGTCATGAAAGCTGAAGACTTCAATGGTCGAATGGATGTCATTCCGGTAAGTGATCCAAACTCTTCCACGATGGCGCAGAGGATCATGCAGTATCAGGCCGCGTTACAGCTCGCCTCTACTGCTCCGCAGCTTTACAACCTTTCCGAGCTTCATCGTCAGATGCTTGATGTCCTGGGAATTCAAGATGCAGATGACATTGTTCCCACTGATGAGGACGTAAAGCCGATTGATCCTGTCTCCGAGAACATGAACATTCTCAAGACTGATCCAGTTAGAGCATTCGTTTGGCAGGATCATGATGCCCATATTCAGGTTCACCTTGACGCTGCTCAAGACCCGAAGATGCAGGAGATCGTTCAGAACTCTCCCAAGGCTGGTCAGATTGAGGCTTCCCTTGCTGCTCATGTGATTGAGCATCTTGGTTTCAAGTATCGAAGAGAGATTGAGAAAGAAATGGGTGTGGAGCTTCCGCCCTATGGAGAACCCCTTCCGAAAGATGTTGAAGTTAGAATTTCTTCGCTCGTTGCTGAAGCTGGCAGCCGCCTCCTTGGTCGTGATGTGGCAGAAATGCAGTTGAAGCAGCAGATGGAAAAGATGAAGGATCCGATTGTTCAGCAGCAGCAGAAGAAGCTTGAGATAGATGAAGCGAAGGTTCAGGCCAAGATGCAGAGTGATGCTGCACGAATTGCAGCAGATCTCAAGAAGGCAGCACTTAGGGCTGATATCGAAAGAGAGAAGATCGAGTCTTCCGAAATGCTAAAGGGCATGGAAATCGGTGCTGAGACCGTGTTGGAGAATCGGAAGATCGATATCCAAGAAGAAGAAAATGAAGCTGAGAAGCTTTTAGAGGGAATAAAACTTGGCAATCAAATCGTTAAAGAGTCTAGGGAGGACTGATGGCAGCTTCTTTAAGTGAGGTTTTTCTAGCCAAGCTTCGGGAAACTTTAAATGACAAGGCGGACGATATAGCGACTGGATGCGCTAACGATTTTGCCGATTACAGATTTCGCGTTGGATTTATTGAGGGCATTGCTACCGCAGAGCGTGAGTTCCTTGATCTAGTCGAACGCGCCGCAGAGATAGATATTAACGTCTAGTAAGACGCGAGGGGTCTTCCTCCCCCTTAAGAGAGGATGCAATCAGCGAAAGCTGCAAGGAAAACAATGCCCGACACTGAGTCGTCAGAGGAGATAGAGGATTATCACGAGATTCTGAACAAAGCCGGAGATCAGTTACCAAAGCCAACAGGCTGGAAAATTCTGATTGCTGTGCCTAAAGCAGATCAAGTGACTGATGGTGGTATCTATAAACCCGATGAAGCAATGCGAGTCGAGGAGATAGGTACAATTATTGGATTGGTTCTACAAATGGGAGATCTTGCTTACAAGGATCCCAAGAAGTTCCCAAGCGGAAATTGGTGCCATCGCGGTGATTTCATCATGATGCGCTCTTATTCAGGCACAAGATTTCGTGTGGGAGATCAAGAGTTCCGATTAATCAATGATGACACGGTAGAAGCCGTTGTCGAAGATCCCAGAGGGGTTGTAAAAGTAATATGAGTACGGAGCAGATCGTCTCGTCGCCCATGAGTGACGCACCCAAGGATGATGAAGTTCTGGACGAACCGGGTCTTGAAGTCGATGTTGTCGATGACACCCCGGAAGAGGACAGGGGGAGGATTCCTCCCGAAGCTAGATCCGAAGAAGATCATGAACAAGAATTGACGAGTGTCAGTCAGAATGTTCAGAAGCGGATCAAAAAGCTGAAGTATGATTTCCATGAGGAGCGAAGATCGAAGGAAGCTTCTTCTCGCATGAGAGATGAAGCGGTTGTCTACGCTCAAAAGCTTCACAAGGAAAATGAAAAACTTCGCGAATTGGTAAATCGAGGAGAGCAAGTTCTCGTCGATGAAGTCAAAAGCAGAACGGAGAAGGAATTAGAGGCCGCTAGGCTTCAGTTGAAACGAGCCCACGAAGAGGGTGATCCTGATTCGATGGTGAGCGCGCAAGAGCTTTTAGCTAAGGCCGCTTACGATTCGCAAAAAGCTCAGGAATATATCCCTGCTCCGGCTCCTGAAAAGGCTCCTGAGTATCAGCCAAGGCAGGCACAGCCTGATGCCAAGGCCGCTAAGTGGGCAAGAGAAAATCCCTGGTTTAGAACCGATAAAGAAATGACGGCTGTTGCCTTAGCTGTTCATGAGGATCTAGTCACCCAGGGTGTCGATACAAAGTCTGATAATTACTATCAGGCAATCGATAATAGAGTAAGGGAAAGATTCCCTGAGAAGTTCGGTGGTGATGATCAGGAGGTAGAAATCTCTGATGATCCGGCTCTTCGTTCCGATGAGAACCGCCGAAAACCCTCGACGGTGGTAGCACCCGCAAGGCGAACTACTGGTGCAAAACCGCGCAAAGTTCAATTAACGAAGACCCAGGTTGCTCTCGCAAAGCGTCTGGGTATTTCTCCTGAAAGTTACGCCAAACAACTCTTAAAGTTGGAGAATCAAAATGGCTAGAGGCGATATCGCTGATGAGGAACAGGATCCTCGCGCTAAGAGAGAACATGACACTAGAGAGACGTTCTCTCGCCCGGCTTCTTGGAAGCCCCCCACTGTGCTTCCCGTTCCCGACCCTCAAGATGGTTGGGAATATCGTTGGATCAGAGTTTCCATGCGTGGAGAATCTGACAACACGAATGTTTCCCGAAAGTATCGGGAAGGATGGGAACCTGTCAGGTTGGAAGACCATCCTGAGTTAAAGCTTATTCCGGATATCGATAATCGATTTGATGGAATGGCTGTAATTGGTGGCCTTATGCTTTGTAAGAACGAGACTGGACTTATGAACCAGAAACGTGAGTACAACAGACAACAGGCTGAGGGTCAGATGCAAGCCGTTGATAACAACTTGATGAGAGAAAATGATGCGAGAATGCCTCTGCTCCCTCCGGACAGAAGCACTCGCGTCAAGTTTGGCGACGGCTCTTAGGAGATGTACTCCTACAAGTCGCCGCTTGATTTCTAGGAGAAACTAAAATGGCTGGAAATGGTTTTATTCCGGTTGGCGTGACAGGGAGAGGGTGGGATGGAGAAACTACCTCTTTTTGGATTGCCAAAAATTACAGTGAAAATATTTTCTATGGCGACCCCGTGATGGCGGTTGCTGACGGAACCATTGAGGTGATTAACAGTGTTGCCGATTTGGATCTTGGAAATATGGTTGGTGTTTTTGTAGGATGTGAATATGTAGATTCGACAGGTAGGCCGACATGGAGTCAGTATTATCCAGAGGATCAGAATGTTGATGGTATCCGAGCCTTTGTTGCTGGAACCGATCCCCTTACTAAGTACAGGGTTAAGTTCACCGCATCCGGCACGGACGGTACTCAGGTTCGTTCTGCTATCGGATTTAACTTCGATATGGATGTGACGAATTCGGGCAGTACGACTACTGGGAACAGTGGTTACAGCCTTGAGACTGCTGGGGCGAGTGCCGCAACTGAAAACTTCAGACTTATTGATGTTGTTAATGTTGATGGTAGCGACAGTCCTACAACTGCAACCAACCTTACAACCTACACGCATGGTATTGTTATCGTTGAGCCTTTGCTTCACGCTTATTCTAATACTACTGGCATCTAGGGAAGGAGTAACTAATCATGGCTATTTCTAGAGCGCAAATGATGAAGGAACTCCTGCCGGGGCTTAACGCTCTTTTCGGCTTGGAGTATGGCTCGTATGACAACGAGCATGAAGATATTTATGAGATGGAGACCTCGGACAGAGCGTTCGAGGAGGAAGTCCAGCTTTCGGGATTCGGTTCTGCTCCGGTAAAGTCTGAGGGTGCTGCTATCGCTTACGATACGGCGCAGGAAGCTTTTACGGCTCGCTACAACCACGAGACGGTTGCTCTTGGCTTCTCCATTACGGAGGAGGCGATCGAGGACAATCTTTATGATTCGCTCTCGGCTCGCTACACCAAGGCTCTTGCTCGCTCTGCGGCGAACACGAAGCAGGTAAAGGCTGCGTATCCGTTGAACAACGGGTTCACTACGACTTTTAGTAGTGGTGATGGCGTGGCTCTGTTTGATAGAAGTCACCCGCTTGTTTCGGGTGGTACGAATGCGAACGAGCCTGCCACGGCTTCCGATCTTAATGAGACCTCGCTTGAGCAGGCTGTGATTGATATCGCAGGATTCACTGACCAGCGCGGCCTCAAGATCGCAGCCCGCCCCGTTCGGCTCATTGTCCCCCCGGAGCTTCAGTTCGTTGCTACCCGTATCCTTGATACGGAGCTTCGCGTCGGCACGGCGGATAATGACATCAACGCCCTCCGCACCAATGGTGCAATTCCGGAGGGATACCGCATCAACCATTACCTGACGGATTCCGAGGGTGATGCTTGGTTCGTGATTACCGACGTGCCGAACGGCATGAAGGGCTTTACGCGAACCCCGATGCAAACGTCGATGGACGGTGATTTCGATACGGGTAATGTCCGATACAAGTGCCGCGAGCGATATAGCTTCGGCGTTTCGGATCCGCTCGGAATCTACGGTTCGCCGGGTGCGTGATTAGGGATCTGCGGGAAATTCCCGTAGGGGGAGGGGAGGTCAATCGGGCAGATTCCTCCTCTCCCCACCCTTTTTCGTTATGACTCCCATATCCGAAAGAGAAATAGGAGTCATAGAACAGAAGCTTTTCAATCTTGAGCATCGAGTCAGAAATGACAAGACTATCTTGAATGGACTGCTTGATGAGATTGACTCTGTTCGACTTGAGCTAAACCAGTTCAAGCACAGAGTGTATGGTGCCGGATCTGCTTTTGTTTTCATTGCAGGTATGCTGGCATGGATTTTTGACTACATAAAACAATAACCAGACCTACCAGACTTAAAAAGACAGCACGCGGACTGGTAGGCAAGTTGCGTGCAACGAGGTGATTCAAATGGGTAATACAACTTTTAATGGTCCGGTTAGATCTGAGAATGGATTTGCTCAGATTTCTATTGATTCGTCTACCGGAGTAGAGACTACGCTTCTTCGTCAGACTTCAGTAACTGCGACGAGTGCTGCTGTGCCTGTTACGGCTGCTGGAAATACTGACACTCTGATCGGTGTTCAGCCTGCGGGAACCTTTATTAAGGATCTTATTCTTTATAATTCTGCTAATTTTGTAACCGCTGGTGCGGGTGGCGACGATCTTGATATTAGTCTTGGGACTGCTTCTGGTGGCGCTCAGATCATGGCCGCGACCGCCCTTCTTGATGACGCAGGCGGTGCTGTTACTTGGACGGCAAGCACGCCTCTTTACCTGATTGAGAACGCGCGTGGTCATGCAGTGAACAAGTTTTCGCATGTCAATGGTGGCCCTGTTACTACGGAAGCTATCGCGTTTGCGAGCGCGGGGATCATTTACTCTGCTGCCGAAAGAAGCATTTACGCGAGACTTACTCCGCTTGCTCACAACCTCGCTTCGGGTGGCGGAACGGTTAAGTTCGTAGCCACTTTCCAGTACATCTAATCCTTGAACGACCCCCGATGGTACAGGGATCTCACTCCCCAACGACAAGAGGCCGTAGATCAGACATTGCATCTGGTCTGCGGCCTCGGTCTTTGCGCTCTCGGCGGAGCTTATCTGTCGATGGCTTCTCTCTATATCAGAGAGTTCTGGCTCCAGTGGCCTGTTGAGAGAGTGGCAGACACTAGGAAAGACATGGCCTTCTGGACTGCTGGTACTGGAGTCTGGGAGATAGTGAGGGC
>PVBE012266365.1_pt1 | contig 30822 bp, 26 predicted proteins | sample 1631181 | NCBI WGS metagenome assembly PVBE01 (sample SAMN08397723, study PRJNA350692) | Marine metagenome, whole genome shotgun sequencing project. | isolation source: water | place: Pacific Ocean | collected 2012-04
GAGGAGGCTAGAGGCACTACCAGTCGTGGTGTCTGTAAGTTCTGCGGCGCTGATGAGGAATTCTACAATTCGTGGCCGGACGCCACCTACGCGGGACGAGAGGGTCCAGTTCCTGAGGCTCCGGAGCAGTACCGCGGTACTTCTTAACTTTTATAAAAGATATTAGGTGCCCGGTTAGTCAACAGGTAACTTGGAGGTTTGGGAGGCGGGATCTTGGTTGAGCTAATAAACAGAAGGAGGTAAGCTATGGTAATGCAAAGATGGAGATCAGGAAAAGGACTGATTCCCTGGAGGCCGTTTCGGGAGTTGGAGAACATAGAACAGCACTTTGAAGATGTTTTTGACCGGTCGTGGCTACCCGCAGTGTGGCGGCGTATCCCGTCACTGGAGATGGGGTGGGCACCGGCCGTAGAGGTGTTTGAAAAAGAAGGTAAGTTTGTGGTGATGGCGGAACTCCCCGGGATAAAAGAGGAGGATATGGATATCTCAGTGGTGGATAACACCCTGACCATAAAAGGAGAGAAGAAGACCGAGAGCGAGGTCAAAGAGGAAGACTATTACTGCTGTGAGTGTTCTTACGGTAGTTTCTCACGCTCAATAGCCCTGCCGTCTAATGTAGACGCCAAGAAGATTGCTGCTAGTTACGAGGACGGGATCCTGGAGATTAGTCTTCCCAAAGCCTCGGAGGTCAAGCCCAAGAAGATATCAGTCTCATCCAAGAAGAAGGAGAAGGCTAGTAGATAGCCTGTTACCTCTCTGCCGTTTCGCTTCCCGATCTTTGAGTTAATGGAGAGCAAATATGACTGCCGAACAGGCCAGAACCTTGGAAGCACTTCAAATTGCCATCCAGATGGAAATTAATGGCCAGAAATACTACCGGAAAGCTAGCCAGGAAAGCAGTAATGAACTGGGGAAGAAACTACTGGAATCATTAGCTGCGGAGGAGGACATTCACTGCCGGAAGTTTGAAGAGATATACAATGCCATACGAAACCAGAAGGCTTGGCCGGTGACCGATTTTCAGCCCGACAAAGGTAGAAGACTTAGAAGCGTATTTGCTAGGATAGCCGAGGAGACAGGTGCTTGGGTAAAAATGGGTGACACTGAGCTCCAAGCGGTGCAAACCGCTATGGATATGGAAAAAAGGTCCCATGATTTCTATCAAGGTCAGCGTAAAGAAGCCACCCACGACGCTGAGCGGGGCTTTTACGAGACCGTGGCGGCCGAAGAGAGAGAACACCACATAGTGCTGCTTGACTACTACGAATTTCTTAAAGATCCGGTCGGCTGGTTTGTGATGAAAGAACACCCGTCTCTGGATGGCGTTTAAACTAAAAAGCCGGGTGCGGCTATCATTAAACAGGTGGAGAAATGAATCTACGGGCTTTGCACAAGTTGGGTTATGGTATGTATATTATCGATTCAAGAAAAAGGGACCGGCTTAACGGGTAAATTACCAATACCGTGTTCCAGATAACTTCCGAGCCGCTAGCCATCTTGATAAGATATGGTCACCGGAGGTATCAGCTCTGGCCCATTAATATTTAATTGATAATTATCCCGCGTGATGCTAGTATGTACCAGTACCGTTAGACCCGTCTGGCGGTAAGACATTATGAATTACTGGTACCTGAAAATAGGGATTATCGCGTCCTTTACGCTGGCCACCAGTGCCGTAATCATCCGTGCCTTCTGGCAGATTATCGTTATCCCGACTTCAGGGACCATGGTCATTTTCATCCCTCTTATCTTTGCCCTGCTGAGCGCTGATGCCCTGGTTGTCTATCTCACCATCAGGCCCAGTCTGCAAAAGCTGAAACGCCAGCCAGTACTAATCGGAGTGGTGGCGGTGGCTACGGCGGGTCTTATAGCCGGCGTCTCCCATTACATTAACTTTATTCCCTCGTCGGAAGCGGCCCCGCTTCCGAGTAAAATAATAGGTACTCTTATCGTGATCTCCAGCCTGACGGCCTATCTGTTTTTGCTCTGGTTTATCTGGTCTTTTTGGCGAAACCAAGTAAAGTAACTGCCCGACTTAATGCTCGGTTAAATCAGAGACGCTATGATTATATCACGATTGATTTTTAGTATCCGTATTCTCGATGGGAGTGATGGTGAAGACCGAGATTACGGGAACGACCATTAAGCCAGCCAGCCATAACCAGACGGTATAGTAACTGTTTCAGTTATCATAGGCCCACCCGGCTATGGCCGGGCCGATTATGCCTCCGATAGTACCAATACCTTCCATTAGTCCGTAGATGCTTCCGAAATGGGTCCTGCCAAAGTACTCTCTCCCCAGCGGTGGCAGGATTCCGTTGGTACCCCCGTAACCGGTACCCATTAATACGAGGAAAAGAACGATCAACCAGATATTCGTCAAGGAGATATATGCCAGACAGAGTGCGCCAGCACCTATCAAAACGAAGCTCGCGGACGCCACCAGTCGTTTATTGAATTTGTCCCCCAATAAGCCAAAACCAAGGCGACCAAAAACGCTTATCAGCGGGATTAGCATTGCAACCAAGCTGGAGCGTGACCGGCTAATGCCGATACTGCTGAGATAGGGCATTATGTGAGTGCTTACGGCTCCCACCACCATCATTTGATACATTCGTGATAGTGCCAGCCGCCAGAGCGCACCACTCTTAAGCGCCGGCTTTACTCTTATCTCGGCCTCGTTAACCTGCTTGGCCCCCAGCTCGTCAAGGCTGGCTGCGGCGCTTGGTTTCCGACCATCGGGAAAGTAACCATATTGCTCGGGGTGGTGGCGCAAAAAGAGCGACAGCGGTAAAAGCAGAAACAGCATACCCAGGGCAAGGATATTTACTGCCATGCGCCAGTCATAAACAGTAATGAGATTCACTACTACTGGGATAAGTAGACCACTGAAGCCGAAGCCACAGATGGCGATACCGCTGGCTAGACCCATCTTACTCCGAAACCAGTTAGTCACGGCTGTCATTAGCACGGTTACCGAGCAAGTACTCGCTCCTAGGGCAAGTAGTGCGAAGGCCAAGTAAAACATGGTCAGGGACTGGGCGGTACCGAGGAGAAGTAGACCGGCTACCATAACAAACACACCGCTGAATACCAGCCTTTTGGGCCCCCAGCGGTCAGCCAGAATACCCACCAGTGGCGAAAGCAGGCTCATCTCCAGGCCGCGTATTGAGGCCGCTAGTGAGATTTGCGTGTAGCTCCAGCCCGTCTCGTTGGCTATAGGCTCAAAAAAGCGGTGAAACCGTAAAACGCCACTCCACCTGCGTATGTGGCAATAAGGAAAGACGCGACAACAATCCACCAGCCGTAAAATACATTAGGGGTTTCCCATCGCAAAGGCATTGTTAATAAGAATGGTTCTTATAAATAATGTTCTCCTCGTTAAGCAGAGGTTATCGTGGTTTCGTCGTCTCCCCTGATCCCGGGGTAAGTATCATATTTCCGTATCTGCCGACTTCAACTTGGTAACCCGGATGGATTACCGTCGTCGCGTCCTTATCCTCCACTATCGCCGGGCTCTTTATTGCATTACCCTGCCTGAGCTTGTATCTATCGTAGACAGAGCATTCGACAAAACCCTCAGTTTCAGAGAAGTATACCTGCCGAGTGGTTAGTAGCGCTGCTTCGGGAGTTGATTCACCTCTCTTCAAGTCCTTAAGCTTGGGTTTGGGTATGATCCCGGTGGCGGATAGCTTCAGGTTGGCTACTTCTACCGGCTCATTAGGGGCGCAGTGCCCGTAAGCCCTCTCGTGCTCCTTATGGAACAAGGCCGCTATCTCCCCCATATCCTTGATCGCTATCTCCTTACTCGGTATCAGAATGGTCCGCTCATAGGACTGTCCCACATATCTTATATCCATAAACTTGGAGAAAAGCATGTCTGTCTCTTTCACGCTTTCCTGGGTCAGTAGGCTTCTCCCCTGAGCGGTAAAGTCGCGGTAGACCCGGTTCACTTTATCCAGGTCGAGCCGGTCAACCCGACAAATATAGGTAACCACGTAGTCATGCCTGAGATCGGTCATCAGTAGACCTAGAGCCGAGGTTATCCCCGGGTTTAAGGGAACGATAACCGTTGGAATCTCTAGCTCTTTGACAATGCCGTTGACGTGCATTGGTCCCGCCCCGCCGAAAGCGATTAGCACATATTCACGGGGGTCGTAACCTCTCTCCACCGACACGATCCTCAAGGCTCTAATCATGTGGGCATTGGCAATCTCAACGATGCCTGCTGCCGTGGTGGCTACATCCTTATCCAGCGTCCTGGCGCAGTGCTCTTCAATGGCTTTTTCCGCGGCCTTTCGGTCAAGCTTGATTTCTCCGCCTAGGAAGTAGTCAGGGTCTATTCTGCCCAGAACAACATTGGCATCGGTAATGGTGGGTAGGGTACCGCCGGCCATGTAGCATGCTGGACCGGGGTCGGCGCCGGCGCTTTGCGGTCCCACCCTCAGAGCGCCACCGGTATCAATCCAGGCGATACTTCCTCCACCGGCACCTATCTCGACAAGGTCGATGACCGGAGTCTGCAATGGGTAGCCCGAGCCTTTCTTGCCGTGGGCATCGGGGCTGATGGCGGCGCTGCCTACCTCGTAGTTCACGGCGAGTTTCGGGCGCCCGCGCTCTACTAGGCCGGCTTTAGCGGTGGTACCGCCCATATCGAAGGATATCACGTTTGGATACCCCAGTAGAGTGCCTAAAGATGAGGCGGCGATGACCCCGGCTGCTGGGCCCGATTCGACCATAGCCGCCGGCTTATCCCGGGCTACTTCACCGGTCATCAAGCCTCCGCCGGATTGCATTACGTAGAGACCTGATTTGAAGCCTCGCGCAGAAATTTCTTTCTGGAGTTTGTCCACATACCGGGCAACAAGCGGCATGAGCACCGCGTTGATGACCGTGGTGCTGGCCCGGAAGTACTCCCGAAACTCGGGATTAATCTCCGAAGACAAGGTCAGATAAGCCTCGGGAAACTCCGCTTTAACTATTTCGCCTGTCCTCCTTTCGTGGGCCGGGGTGATGTAAGAATGGAGGAAGCATACCGCGATAGCTTCAACCGCCTCCTGTTTGATTTGTCGTACTACCTGCCTGACTTCGTCTTCGTCCAGAGGCTGTAGCACCTCACCCTCGGCCGTCACCCGCTCGGTCACCTCGTAGCAGAGATATCGGGGAATCAGTGATGGCGGCTTGTCGAAGAAGAGGTCATAGAGAGTAGGCCTGATTTGCCTCTGTATCTCCAGAATATCCCGAAAACCTCTGGTGGTGATGAAGGCGCTCCGGGCAACCTTGTTCTCAATAATGGCGTTGGTCGCCACCGTCGTCGCATGGATAATCTGCGCTACCTCTTCCGGAGTGACGGCGGCTTCCACCACTACCCTTTCCATAGCGTGTAGAAAGCCTGTGGCAAGGTCCTGTGGGGTGGTGGCCACCTTGGCCGTCCGGAACTCACCCGTCCCGAGGTTCATGAGAACCACATCGGTGAAGGTGCCACCGATATCGACCCCGAGCCTATACTGCGGCATTCTGCCGACCTCTCGTTCCTCCCCGGGTTTTCCTTAACCTGGATGTCTCCTTCAGGTCTACACTCCAGCTCTCCGGGTTGATGACGACGCCATATACTTCACGAGCCCTGTCCAGCGAAGTCTTGCCGCATCGGACATCATCGAGTACCGCCGTCGGCTCTCTTTCCCGCGGGTCTCCGCAGCCTCCTCCCCCGGGAGTCTGCATGCTGACGATATCCGTGGGACCGGCGTAGAAGGTGGATTTAGAGCCGACATCTCGGAAGTTCTTACCGCAGGGGTTCAACAGGTATCGGGCTGTTCGGCCGTCTCGGCCACCGAATATGCCCCGGGCCGGAAACTTGGCGGTATCCGCCAGTATGGTAACGTTGGCTTCATGGTCCCGGAACCGGTAGTCTCTTCTTAACCCTAGGCCTCCCCGGAACTTGCCGGCGCCCTCGGAGTCGGGGATCAGCTCATATCTCACTATCTGCACCGGATACCCGACTTCCAGCTCCTCAATGGGAGAGTTCTCCGCATTCTGAAGAGCCGGCTGGACCGCATCGACCCCGTCCTTGGTGGGCCGGGCGCCGAAGCCACCCCCGTTGGTTTCCAGAAACACGTAATACTCTTGGCTTCGTGGGTCTACCCCACCGAAGGCGATGTGCAGGATGGTCTTCTTGGTCTCGGCAGGGACCCGGTCAGGTAGTGCCTTCGAGAAGGCCCTGAGGACCGCTTCCACGGTCTTCTGTCCCACCTCCCATCCCCCGACCACCGCGCTGGGATAGGTGCAGTTCACCACCGTACCTTTCGGTGCGATAACCTTGACCATTCGGTAGAAGCCGTCGTTCATGGGCAGGTCGGGGGGCAGCAGAGCCCGGATAGGGAAGGCGGCGGAGGAATAGGTCTGGGCGAAGGTGCAGTTCATCGGACCTCTACGCTGCCGGTCCGAGTCTGATAGGTCAACGGTCATGTCTCCCTTTTTGATGACCACTTTGGCCTTGATACATATCGGCTGGTCAGTGATACCGTCGTCGTCAACGTAGGCATCGCCTTCAAAGATACCCTCGGGAAACCGGGCGAACTCGTGGCGGACCCGACATTCGGTATATTTGTGGAGCTGCTCTATGGCCGCATTCACTACCTCCACACCGTACTTGTCAAGTAGCTCCACTATCCTTCTTGCGCCGAGTTTATTCGAGGCCACCTGGGCCCTGAGGTCACCGGCGGACTCCTTCTTGCCACGCACATTGGCGGTGAACCATTTCAACATATCTTTGTCGATTTCACCGCCCTTTACGAACTTGACGCCCGGGATAATCACCCCTTCCTGAAAGATGTCGGTGGTCATAGCGATACTGCCCGGGGCCCTGCCGCCGATATCCACGTGATGGGCGGCGTTGGCTACGTAGCCGAAGATTTCACCGTGGTAATGAATCGGAGAAATAAGGCACACGTCGTTCAGATGGACCAAGCCGCGGTGGGCATCGTTGACCAGTACTCCGTCCCCTGGCTCAAGATTCTCTACGCCATACTCCTTGAGTACCGCCGGTACCGAGAAGACCAGGGCGCCGAGGTGAGAAGGTTGGTCGGACGCTTGGTCAACCATCTTCCCTCGGGCATCAAAGAAGGTGCAGGAGTGGTCGCGACGGGTCTTAATGTTGGTCGAGTAGGCTGATCGGGCTAGGGCGGCCGCCATCTCTTCCACGAAAGCATGCATCACGTTTCGGATGACTTCGAACCGGATGGTGTCGAGTTTGGGATGTTCGCTTTCTATTGATCCGGTTGCGTTCATGGGCACCTCCTGTCGCGGTAGAATAAATTATCAGAGGTTTAATATTTGTTCTTATGTGGTCAGGGACAGCCACTGGCCAGTAATGATTCCCGTCGGCTATTTCACCAGCTCCCGTAGCCCCAGCTTGACCAAGCAGGCCTCGGTAGGGCGGCCCGTCCCCCGGGATCCCATGGCTTTCCGGTATTCACTGGTCGGGGTATCAATGTCTATGGTTATCCCTTCCAGATACTTCCGAGAATAGTCGCTGTTAGCTAATCTAAATTCAATTCATCTATGGTGAGTTAATCAACAAATCGTACGGAAACATAACCCACCCGGTCATTTCCTTTTCCGTTAAAGACATCCAATAGGTCCCCATTTTCCTTTGTGAATTACCTTATCATAGTCCGCTGATAAGTGCAACGTGAGATTGGAGAGAAGCTTCCCACCCACTGGTCGAAAGTGGCTGACCGAGATTTAATTGCCCGGGCGGTTATCTGTGAGCGGATACCGTAACTCTTAAAGACCACGTTACCAGTAGCGTACGCGTCACAAGGTTAAAAAGTCTGGCGCCTGGCTGATTTACCATATGATTAAAATTAAGGGTACGACGATAGCTATCAGTCCGATGAAAACAACCGTGAGAAGGAAGAGGTTGTATCTGGTATTGTAGTTATTCAGTAGGGAGGCATCATAATAACCTTCTACGCCTTGGTCCCGGTACATCTTAAGTAATCCGTCTATCAGCTTAGTTCTTGTCTGCGTTCCTTTTAATAACCCGATTTCGGCGACGAAGTTGACCACTATTAAGAGACAGATAAAGGTAAAGAACACCGTCCATATCGTCGCATCCTTGTCTCCTGATGAGGCGACGCCTGAGTTAATCCCCAGAGTCAACAGGTTAAGTATAATGGCGGTGAGGACAAAAACAGTATCGGTACGCGCGTTTTGCTGTAGTTCGGTAATGATATGTTCATGGACTCGCTCAATCATATGAACTAACCTCCTTTTTCATGGTATTGCCATCTTGGTATCATTTTGCTTTAGGATCGTCGCCGCCATGCACGACTATTTCGGTGCCTGCACCAGCTCTAGGGTCATACCCTCGGGCCCCCATAAATAGACCAGCTGCCAGCCGAGGCTTGAGGTGGCTGCTCCCAGAGCGAGTAAAACGGCTCCCAGGCCCATGGTTTTCTTTGGTCCCAATCGGTTTCCCAGGGCACCGGCTATCGGGGCCGAGATTCCGTAAGTCAGCATCTGAAAAGGGAGTATCGCTGCGGTCAAATCCCGTGACTACTAGAACTGCTCTAAAAGAGAAGAGAAGAATACCGAAAAGGAATAGCGAACGCCGTAAGCCAAGGTCATAATCAAGACGCCGACAATGACGATAACCCAGCCATAGAAGAAACGTGAACGTTTACCCATCAGTAAAAGTCTTTCTATCAAGTGCAGGCAATGGAGCAGACTATGCTAGATGGTTTAACCAGAGTCTATCCTATAGGCTTGCTTTAGTCAACAATAGGGAATACTTGGCCGAGCCGTCTAGTATAGATGCCAGAGTAGCCGTGACCATCCCCGGGTGCGCAGAATGTAACCACGACTGCACCTTCGGAGGTCGCTCTGGAGAGACACCGAAGTAATGCCAAGCTATATTGCTTGCGAGGTTAACCTCTGGATAATTTTAAGTCGTGCAGCTTTTTCGCTTTGGCCGCAATATGCTCCGCGGAGAGCTCAAACTCCTTCATCAGCTCCCAGGGCGCTCCCGACTCACCAAAGCGGTCCTGTACGCCGATCATTCCCATAATAACCGGCGTGCCGTACACTTCTGCGGAGCGTCCGATGGCAGCGGCCACTAGGTTCCCCAGTCCACCGGTCTGGTGTTCTTCCGCGGTGATAATTACCCCGCAGCCTTTCGCGGCGCTGGCGATGGCCTTTTCATCTAGGGGCTTCACGGTGTGTACGTTGAGTATTCTTGTTTCTAGGTTATATTCTTTTTTCAGAATCCAGGCGGCCCGCATCGCTTCCGTCGTTGATGGACCGCAGGCGATAACGGCAATATCCTCGTCTTCGCTTTTATATTGTGAAGACAGGTAATGCTCGTAAGCGTCTATGAATTTTTTCTCTTCGCGCCGAAAGCGGATGACGTTGGCCTCCCCCCATTTATAAGGAGTGTTGTCGCTGGTAACTACCGGTGTGGCCTCACGGGCAAACCTCAGGTATTTGGGACCGGTGATGTTAAAGAGCGTATATTCCGTGGCCCGCTTAGTTTCCGTAACGTCGCACGGGACCTCAACGTGCATATTGGGTAAACCGCACATCTGGAACAGTTCCTCCAGCGCTTGGTGGGTGGCGCCGTCAGCCCCTACCGATACCCCGCCGTGAGCCCCGGCAATCATCACGTTGAAATTACCGTAACAAACGGTAGTCCTCAGCTGGTCCAAGTTCCTCCCTGAAGCGAAGACCCCGTAAGTCCCGAAAATAGGTAATTTCCCTTCCTTGGCCAGTCCGGCGGCTACACAGGTCCCGGACTGTTCGGCAATACCCATGGATAACCAGCGTTCCGAGCGCTCAGGATAGTCCTTGTAGAACTGGCTAATGGTAATGGAATCAGAGATATCGGCGCCGAGGCAGACTATCCGCGGGTCATCACCATGTTCGGCGAGGGCTCGGCCGAATCCCATTCTGGTGGCGACCATCTCTACTTTCATGGTCTCCCCGGAGTTCCAGAAGTAGTTCTGGGAGAATTTCGGCTGCTTGGCTTCGAGCTCTTCCGTTACCTTTTTCTGATAATCGGCCGCTTTCGCTAGTAGTTTCTCTACCGGCAGCTTTCGGTTAAGCCCGAGTTGTTGTAAGGCGTCCCGCATTTCCTCAATACTGGGTGCCTTGCCGTGCCAGCCGCAAACATCTTCCATGAAGCTGACTCCCTTGCCTTTGGTGGAATGAGCTATAATCAGAGAAGGCTTTCCTTTCGTCTCTTTCGCTTTTTTAAAAGCATCCAGAATCTGTTTTATGTCATGGCCGTCAATTTCGATAACATGCCACCCGAAAGACCGGTATTTATCGGCTAGCGGGTCAATGCACATGACGTCATCAATGCACCCGTCTATCTGAAGACGATTTTTATCCACAATGGCACACAAGTTATCCAGTTTGTAGTGGCAGGCTTCCATGGCCGCCTCCCAGACCTGGCCTTCCTGCTGTTCGCCGTCACCCATCAGGCAATACACGCGGTAGTTTTGCTGGTCCAGTCTCGCGGCGAGGGCGTCTCCAATGGAAAAAGACAGTCCTTGACCCAGCGATCCGCTGGACGCTTCCACACCTTTGAGCTTGAGCCAGTGGGGGTGCCCTTGAAACGGGGAATGGAGTTTACGGAGGGTAGCTACTTCTTCGATATCAAAGAAACCAGCCATACCCAGGCTGGTGTACAGGATGGGCGCCTTGTGTCCGGCGGACCAGAAAATTCTATCGCGGTCCGGCCAGAAGGGGTCCTTGGGGTCAAGGTTCGCCTCATGCAGGTAAAGTGCCGCGGCGACATCTATGAGGGATAACGTGCCTCCGGAATGCCCTGAACCGGCGGCACCCAAGGCAATCAGGCTGTAGCCTCTCATGAGATTGGCTGCCTCTTCCAACTCTTCCACAGAGTACGTCCGATAAACTTTTCCAGTCCTAGAATTTATTAGTGGCATAGTCTTCTCTCCTTCAAGTTACCAATTATCATTATCACGCCCGGTACTTATCTCTAAAAGCCACAAAAGGCTAATATGGTGAGCCGGATGGCCATGTTATGTTGTGTGTGATATGAGGGAACCACAGCCGGTTGCTTCTGGTGGCTCTGGGCCGCTCGGTAGAACCAAACGATGCTCAAAGGGCGCGGGTATAAATATTCTTCACGTCCTCTTCGGTCAGGTTTTTTCGGGTTCGGGGGAATCAGGCGGCTTATTTTCATGGCGCTGGTCACCAGCTGAGGGACATCTCCTTTGGTGACGCCATAAGTACTTATCTTAGGTGGGATACCCAGGATGATTTTGGAAGAGGGTAGGAACGCATTTAGTTTGGTCATCATAGCAATACTGGGTTTCTTTTTTTCTCCTTGACCGGTTCATCGGCATCCAGCCAAACCCGATTTTTTATGCAGCTTATCACAAAAGGCGGCGTGTGTCTATAAGTCTCGCCCGGAGTGTCACTCGGCTTCTTCAGCGATGTTTGCTGGGTAACTGCCGTGAAACTGTACGAGTTTGAGGACAGCGACTTATTCCGCTGGGAGGGTATTCCCGTTCTGGACTATGGGGTCGCGGGTAGTCATTGGGAGGTGTGTTGGAAGGCGGAGGTAATATGGCTGCCCGCGGTTGTCAAGGTTCAAGTGAGGATATCGCCGAATATCCTCTGGAGGTGGTGGCGCTGGTCCGGGAACGGCTGGCAGCTCACTGCACCGCATAGTAAGGCGTGTTACCCTCTGTTTTTGAGTCACAGTATAATCGAATAGCCACCGTCGGCCGGTAGTGCTACGCCCGTGATGAAGTCAGACGCTTGGCTGGCTAGGAAGACGGCGGCCCCAGCCATCTCCTCCGGTTCACCCCAGCGCTTCATCGGAGTGCGGGAGATAACTTGCGTCTCGAGTTCGGGAACATCCTTTCTGGCCTGCCGCGAGAGGTCCGTATTGATGAATCCGGGCAGGATAGCGTTCACCTGAATGTTGTCCGGCGCCCAGGCGACGGCAAGTCCCCGCGTCATCTGGACTATGCCGCCCTTGCTGATGCCATAGAGCACCACTTTGGCCCCACCGAAAAGGGAAGTCATCGAGCCAATACTGATGACTTTCCCTCTACCGGCTGACTTCATCGCCGGGTAGACTGCCTGCGAGCACAGGAAAGCGCCGCGCAGGTTGGTATTCAAGACCTCGTCCCACTCGGCGGCGGTGTAATCCTGTGGTAGCTTGCGAATGTTTGTCCCGGCATTGTTTATCAGGATGTCGATACGCCCGAAAGTCTTCAGGACTTTGGCTGCCATAGCGCGAATCTGAGCCTCTTGCTGTAGGTCTACTTTTAGGCCGATAGCTTTAGTGCCGAATTCTTCCTGAATTTCACGGACGGCTTCTTCCGTCTTGGTCTCATTGCGTGCGGCAATGGCCAGGTCAGCCCCCGCGGCCGCCATCCCACGGGTAATGGCTTTGCCGATGCCTCCGTTGCCGCCGGTGACAATAGCCACCTTGTCCTGAAGGCTAAACGCGTCTTTCATCCGTACCCTCCCGTAATACCTGACATGGTCAGCATTGCTTCAACAGAAGATACCTTAACGGGCTGAGCTTTTTTTGTCAAGCGTCAGGTATGGTGCGTTTTGTATCCGTTGACTTATCGAGGTCGGCTCTTTACAATAAATCAATCAGGTGAAAATTTAGGGAGGCATTATGGTACAGAATGAAGTTAGAGTAGGCTGGGAGCAATTGAAAGATTTTACCCGGGAAGTGTTTATCCGGATCGGTATGCCTTCCTGGGATGCGGAAACCGAGGCTACGGTGTTGGTGTGGGCTAATTTGCGGGGGGTGGATTCTCACGGTGTATTGCAGATTCCGTTTTATGTGGAGGAAGTGGACGGCGGTTACATGAATCCGAAGCCTAGTATCCAGGTTGTGCAGGAGACACCTGCTACTATGGTAGTTGAAGCCGATCTCGCTTTCGGTCCGGTGGTGACTACTTTTGCTATGGAGAAGGCGATGGAAAAAGCTAAGGCGGCCGGTATCGGTTGGGTGTTTATCCGCAACACCTCACACCAAGGAGCTATGGGCTACTACTCGCTGATGGCGGTGGAGAAAAGGATGGTGGGTATCGCTTTCGTTTGCACCCCGCCTGGTATGGCCCCCTACGGTGCCCGGGTGGCTGGGGTGGACAACAGCCCGATAACCATCGCCGCGCCAGCGAAACGCCACCGCCCGCTGCTGCTGGATATGGCCACCAGCGTGGCCGCCGGCGGGAAAATTGCCCTCGCTATCGATAAAGGTATTCCCATACCGGAAGGATGGGCGCTGGATAAGGAAGGCAAGATGACCACCGACCCCAGGCAAGTGGCGGCCCTGTTACCTTTCGGTGGCCCGAAAGGTTCCGGGCTGGCCATTATGCTGGAGTGCCTATCCAGTTTAATAGTCAACAAACCGCTGCTGGAGTCGGTGCTGCTGGGTAAGGAAAAACAACACGGACACCGGATCCAGAACAGCGTCGTCGCGGCCATTAATATCGGCGCCTTCACTGACGTGGCAGATTACCGGGATCATATTGATAATCTTATCGATGGTCTCAAGGCCCTGCCCAAAGACCAAGGCTTCAGCGAAATACAGGTTCCCGGTGAGTCAGGGAACCGGACCTATGACGACCGCTGGAAAAACGGTATTCCTCTCCCTGAGGGAACGCTGATCCGGCTGCGGGCGGTCGCCGAGAGGTTCGAGGTAAAGATGCCGCTTGGCATATCGTCCTGAAGCACCAGTGGAGAAAGGTTTCCCTTAAAATTCAGGTTATCGCGGCTCTTGACAAAGACATTTATTGGCGATAATATTACGAAGCTGAATACCTAGAATACTCTATGTATTAGGATTTCAGGTATCTTTGACCTGGTTCAAGTAATAGCTGGAGTGTGTATGGCAGAACAGCGTAAGGTCGAGTACCGTCAGCTGGACGCGGGTTACCAGTTCCCGCCGTCCGGTTGTCAAGTGGATGCCGCTACGGCAAGCGCCTACCTCGGGGTGGTTGAGGAAACCAGCCACCTGTACTGGGGTACCGGGCTGGTGCCACCTATGGCCGTGGCCGCTCTGGTCATGGCGTTATTATCGGAGCACATTTCGTTTCCCGCTGGGGCCATTCACGTCTCCCAAGAGTTGGAATTCAACAACACTGTTAGCACCAGTGATATCCTCACTAGCCATGCTGGAGTGGTCCGGAAACAGGACCGTGGTAAACTGTGCCTGCTGACCATTGACCTTAATGTTTTTAACCAGGCCGAGAAAGAAGTACTGACCGGGAAGACGAGTTTTGTCCTGCCCAAGGTGGAATAATAAACAGCCGTGTAAAGGACGCTAATGATAAACCTTTCTCAATTGAAAGAAGGAATGGACCTCCCAGAGATAAAAAAGGTCGTCCGCCAAGAGAATATTAACCGGTATGCCGAGGTCAGTAGGGATTTTAATCCCATCCATATAGATGCGGACTACGCCCGGCAGACGCCGCTGGGCGGCACCGTGGCTCACGGTATGTTAATCTTGGCTTATATTTCTCAGATGATGACCGCTGCCTTCGAGGAAAGCTGGGTTTCCGATGGTAAACTCAGCGTTAGGTTCAAAGCCCCGGCCCGCCCCGGTGACACCATAACGGCCAGCGGTAAGGTAAGACGGGTGGAAAAGAGCGAAGACCGAAACTTAGTCAATTGCGAGGTGCTCTGTAAAAACCAGAATGATGAGGCGGTAATTACCGGAGAAGCTGTAGTAAGGGTGAAAGGATAATGAAAATAGCGGTTGCTGATATGGGTGTGGCGACCACACGCCCCCGAAGAGGTTGCCAAAGGCGCCGCGGTGGTCACCAGGAAGTACGGAGTTCAAATTGCCCTAGTCGGGCCGTCGGAGACGATGGTCAAAGAGCTGGCCAATCACGGCGTATCGGGTCTGGATATTGAAATCGTTAACGCCAGCGAGTACTTGGTGGAAAGGGAACCTCCGGTCTATACCCTGCGTCAGAAGAGGGACGCCTCCATCATAGTAGCATCAGCGATACCGTAAATCAATATCATTTCTGTTTCTGGTTCCGGCAGGCCAGAAATCAGATTGACAAGACGATAGCTGGAGATTAACATAGTAATTATTCTAAGGAATAGGAGGTTAACCATTGGCTGTGGAGAAATATTTATCATCTTTGAAAGAAGGCATTATCAATCTGGACTTCGGGACGGTGGTCAACGCGGCGAAGGAGGCGATGGCTGCAGGCGTGGACCCGAACGCCACCATAAACAAGGGTATGGTTGCCGGCATGGCCGTGGTCGGCGATAAGTTTGAGAAAGGGGAGTACTTTCTGTCCGAGTTGGTGGTGGCCGCTGAGGTAATGAAAGAAGGGGTGGAAGTGGTGAAGCCTTACCTTAAAGGAAGTAGCACGCTAGGTCTGGGGAAAGTGGTGATGGCTACTGTGGAGGGTGACCACCATGACCTTGGGAAAAACATAGTTACTTCTCTGTTGGGAGTGCAGGGCTTTCAGGTGTTTGACCTAGGAATTGATGTTCCCACCGCCCGGATAGTCGGTGCGGTGAAAGAGCACCAGCCGGCCATCGTGGGTATGTCCGCTCTGCTTACCTTAACCATGACTAAAATGGGGGAAGTAATCGAAGCCTTGAAGTCGGCCAGCCTCCGGGAAAAGGTCAAGATTATTATCGGAGGGTCATCGGTGACCACGGAGTTTGCCGACCGTATCGGCGCCGATCATAGAGCGGCCAACGCGCTGGAAGGAGTAAAAAGGTGTGTGGAATGGGTGACTTCCTCGGAAAGGAGGCAGTAAGATGACCGAGATGACACGGCGGGAGAGAATACTGACGGCTAGCCGCGGGGAACGGGCCGATAAACTGCCTTTCTTTCACTGGTGGCGGCACAGCCAGATTGGCTGGGCAGAACGGGAGTGCCGTAACCGAGGCATGGGTATGGCTTGGGCTAGGCCGAGCTACACCGTGGAATTACGCGACGTGGACGTGGTGGAGCAGCCGGTAGTGGTGGAAGGAGTTAAGGTGCTACGCCGTACCTATAATACCCCCATGGGTTCCATCTATCTGGACGAGAAGCGGGAGCCCGGCACCGGGGAATGGCACGGCATGCGTAGTTGGCAGGACGTGTCACCGTGGCAGACGGAGCGCCTGATTAAGCAGCCGGAAGACTACGAAGTCCTCAAATTCATCGTGGAACACACGGTATACACCGCTGACTATTTCCCGATTGAACAGGCTAAGGACTGGCTAGGGGAAGATGGCTGCGTCGTTGACATTCACCCGCACTCGCCGATGCAGATGTTGATGATTGACTGGATAGGGAGCGAGGGAGGCCGGTTTTTCATCCACTACGCCAAGTACCATGACCTGGTTGAGGACCTCTACCGGGCCATATCGAAAAGCCGGGAGCCGATGTACGAAATCAGCGCCAGGTCACCGGCGGATGTTATCTGGTGCGGCGACAATATTGACGGCGTCTTGGTTAACCCGAGGCTTTTTGAGCAGTATTTTATGCCTGAGTATGAGAAGATGGCCAAACCTATCCACAGGCAAGGAAAGCTTTTCGCCTCCCATATGGACGGCCGGGTGGACGTGTTGAAAGACCTGATTGCCCAAACACCACTGGATATCGTCGAGGGGCTGCACCCGCCACCCATGGGCGACCTGCCGATAGGTGAAGCGCTCTCCCTCTGGAAAGATAAAGTTGTCTGGATGGGCTTTGCCGGGTCGGTATATACTCTCGGTCCGGAGGCGACCAAGAAACACACCTTGGAGCTTCTCCGGGAAGTCCTGCCCGGTGATAGACTGACTATCGCTATGTCCACGGAAAACCTAGTGTCCAATGAGAATCTCCGGATGGTGACCTCGGTTCTGGAAAACGTTGACCTGCCGCTGACTGGTGAGAAAATCGGTGTGATTGAAAAATCACTGGGTTAATCAGTGGTAAAACGGTGGGTGGCTAGTCGCGACTGGACCAGAAAAGACCGGTGCAGATAAAGGATACGGCTAGTACGGCGGCACCAACGATGGTGAAGCTCATGTAGAAACCGACTCGGTCAAAGAGATAGCCTATAACCGGTGTCAGGACGCCATGTCCCTCCATGGTGCCGAAGAAGTAAATACCGAGCATGGTGGAGCGGGTGCGCTCCGGGGTATTATCCACGATATACGCCTGTGCCGCGGTGGTGTTGACGTATATGGTTGTGCCTATGAAGACCAGTACTGCCCCGATACCTATACCGTAAGGTGCCTGATTGAGTAGGTAAATAACGGGGCCGGTGGCCAAACACGGTATCAGTATCATGGTAATCCGGCTCCAGTGGTCAGAGAGATATCCGCCCACCGGCCCCGCCCAGAGACCGGCCGAATAGACCAGGGAGATAGAAGCCGCTGCTACCTCCCGGCTGGCGCTGAAGTGGTCAACTAGGTACAATGGCAGGAGCGATACTGTGGAGAGGGCCACTGCCTGGGTGAAGGCGCTCATAATGAGTATTGATATCAGGCGGCGAAATCGGTTCTTGCCGAACGGCGTTTCCGCAGCGCTGCCGGCGGTCTTGGGTTCGACTTTTTTTATGGGCGCTTGGCGTCCCAGGAGTACGTGTAGCAGCACGCCGAAAGCGATAGTGGGGATAGTCAGGGCGATGAAGGCGCCGCGCCAGCCCCACACAGCGGCTAGGCCGGCGGCGATGAGCGGGATCAGGAAGTAACTGAGGCCGCCGCCCACCATGTGAAAGCCCAGCGCCCGCCCCCAGTTTTCCGGCTTGAGTAGTGTCGTTATCATGGCGGTGGCTGCCGGATGGTAACTCCCGCCCAGTATCCCCATTAGCATCAGGCAGATAATTAGCATGAGGTAAGTCTGGGAAAGGCCGACTAAAAACCCGGTCACTGCTACCCCGATAATGCCCATCAGGGTAATCAAAGTACGGGGCCCGATGCGGTCGGCCAGCCACCCCGCCGGCAACTGGCTGGCACCGTAAACTATCCCGAAGGCAGCGGTAACTAGGCTGGCTTGGGTATAGTTAAGGGCGAATTCATCGCGGATAAAGGGCAGCAGCGGTACCGGTAGTGCGGTCACTAGGTGATGGGACAGGTGCGCCAGTAAAAAGAGAAGGATCACTCCGAGAGGAAACGAGCGCCAGCTTGGTTTTTTGATGGTCGGTTCCTTTATGCAGTATGGACTGCTTTGAGGTTAGCATAATGCCCGGGCAGGTGCAAGTTAATCCAGTCGGGTGTCTTTTTTCTCGATGCGCACCGCGCATACCTTGAACTCCGGTACTTTGGCGATGGGGTCGATGGCGGGGTTGGTCAGCTGGTTGGTCGGGCTCTCGGCAAAATGGAAGGTCATATACACCACCCCGGCCGGTGAAACTGCAGTTACCTTGGCTTTAGCCGTTACCTCCCCTCGTCGGGAAATCACCTTTACCACATCGCTATCGGCGATGCCTAGCGCCGAGGCATCCCTGGGGTTTATTTCTACCAGTTCCTCCCCCAGAAATACATTGAGCCCTTTGACTTTTCGGCTCATGGTTCCGGTATGGTACTGAAACAGGCTGCGGCCGGTGGTCAGGAGTAGTGGATACTGGTTATTGGGCGACTCGGCGGACGGCTTATATTCTAGGGGGACAAATTGCCCCTTCCCCCGGGTGAACTTTTCGGTGTGGAGGATGGGAGTACCGGGGTGTTCCGTCGTGGGGCACGGCCACTGTAACCCGCCTTTCTCCAATCGGCGGTAGGTGATACCTCCGTAGCTGGGAGTGAGCCGGGCAATCTCCTCCATAATTCGTGGTGGGCTGGTAAAAGTAAAACCACGGTCCCCCATTTTCCGCCCAATCTGGCAGGTAATCCACCAGTCTGGCCGGGCATCTCCCGGAGGTTCTATTGCCTTTCTCACCCGCTGGACGCGGCGTTCCGTATTGGTGAAGGTACCATCCTTCTCGGCGAAGGTTACCCCGGGTAAAACGAGGTGAGCCAGCCGCGCCGTTTCGGTAAGAAAGATGTCTTGGACGAGCAGGAATTCTAGCTTCCGTAATGCTTCCTCGGCATGTCTGGCTTGGGGCTCACTCAATACCGGGTTCTCTCCCATGATGTAGACCGCCTTGATTTGTCCGCGATAGGCGGCGTCAATAATCTCGGTAGTCGTCAGCCCTGGTTTGGCCGACAGGGAGCAGTCCCAGGCAGCCTCAAACTTCTTTTGAATCGCTTCGTTGGTGACAGCTTGGTAACCGGGATAGACGTTGGGTAGGGCCCCCACGTCGCAGGCGCCCTGTACGTTGTTCTGTCCCCGTAGTGGATTTACGCCACTCCCCGGCTGACCGATATTTCCGGTGAGCATGGCCAGATTGGCGACGGCGATGACGTTATCCGTGCCGTGGGAGTGCTGGGCGATACCCATAGCGTAGAAGATGGCCGCCGGCGCATTGGTGGCGTAGAGGCGGGCTGCTTCGTCTATTTTCTTTCTGGGAACCCCGGTGGTCTGCGCTACTGAGTCGAGGTCAAAGTTTTGAAGTGATTCTTTAAAGGAATCGAAGTTCTCGGTGCGTTCGGCGATGAATGAAGCGTCTACCAATCCCTCGTCAACGATGACCCGGCACAACCCCATAAGTAGGGCAACGTCCGTCCCCGGGCGGTGCCGCAGCCAGACATCAGCGTGGCGGACCAGCTCAATCTCGCGAGGGTTGGCCACGATGAGCTTGGTCCCTTTGCGCACCGCTTTCTTTATCTCGAACCCGATTACCGGGTGGGCCTCGGTCGTGTTGGTGCCGATGGCTAGGATACCGGCGGCGTCACCAATGTCGCTGATGGTATTGGTCATTGCCCCGCTGCCGAACGTTGTGACCAGACCGGTCACGGTAGGGGAATGTCAGAGCCGGGCACAGTGGTCAATGTTCTGGGTACCCAGCACGGCGCGGCCGAGTTTTTGGAGGACGTAGTTCTCCTCGTTGGTGCACTTGGCCGAGGCGATAACGGCGACTTCGTTAGGCGCATATTGCCCGAGCCTGGCGGCGGCCTCGTCCAGCGCTCGGTCCCAGGTAGTCTCGGCCAGTTTCCCGTTTTTTCTTATTTGAGGGTTGGTCAGGCGCTCCGGGTGGTGGACAAACTCGGCGATGCCAAAGCGACCCTTGACGCAGAGGTGACCGCCGTTGACTTCATTATCTCTATCGCCGCGGACGGTTATTACCTGCTCGTCTTTGATGCCTAGGTACATCTGACAGCCGACGCCGCAGTAGGGGCAGGTGGTCTTTACCTCGTGGATTGGACGGCGGGTCTCTTTGGGAGTCAGGGCGGCTACTGGACAGCGCACCATGCATTCACCGCAAGACTTGCAGGTTGACTCGATGAGTGGCTTATCGCCGAAGGTGGCGACCTGGGCCGAGTAGCCGCGGAAGGCTAGGTCAATGGCATTGATGCCGGTGATCTCGTCGCAGGTACGTACGCACTTGGCACAGAGGATGCAGTAATTGCGGTCAAGGTCGAAGAAGGGGTTGCTGGTGTCTACTGGGAACGCTTGGTCCGTGCGTGGGAAACGCCGCTCGGTAATGCCGAGATGGGCAGTAACCTGCTGCAGCTCACACTGCTGGTTTTGGCGGCAGGTAAGGCAGTCCATGGGGTGGTTGGCGATAAGTAAGTCAACCGAAGTATGTCGCACCTCGTTGACGGCCGGTGTCTCGGTATGTACCACCATGCCGTTGGTGGCGGGGGTGGTGCAGGCGGTGGGCAGGCCGCGTATTTTCTCGATTTCCACCACGCAGAGGCGGCACGATCCGTACGGCTCCAAGTCAGGGTCGGCGCAGAGTGTCGGAATATAGATGTTAGCCGCTTGGGCTGCTTCCAACACCGTGGTTCCTCGGTTTACCTTGACTTCAACCCCGTTGATGGTCAGTTTAATCGTTTCCATTCGGCACCTCATTAGCGCTTATCATTATTTTAGCAGAGCTATCGTTGGGTATAGGTATCCGGTTTAGACACCGTTATCGGCACAGGCTTCTTGGGAACCTTTATCTCCTCCCCGGAAACCTTGACCACCGCCCCAAAGCGGTCCGGGCAGACATTAAGGCAGGTGCTGCATTTGTTGCATTTGCTCTGGTCAATAACGTGCACCATTCTTTTGCCCCCGGTTATGGCTTCGGTCGGGCAGGCCCGGAGGCAGATGCCGCAGCCCTGGCATTTATCGGCGAGGATATAGTAAGAGATAAGCTCCGGGCAGACTAGTGCCGGACATCTTTTTTCTTTGATATGGGCCTCATACTCGTCCTGGAAATAGCGGATGGTGGTCAGCACCGGGTTGGGCGCTGTCCCGCCCAGGGCGCATAGGGAGCCGGCTTTAATCTGCTGGCTTACCTTCAGAAGTAAATCAATGTCCTCGACTTTACCTTTGCCCTGACAGATATTCTCCAGTATGTTCAGCATCTGCTTTGTCCCCAGGCGGCAGGGGACGCATTTACCGCAGGACTCGGACTGAGTGAAGGCGAGGAAGTAGCGGGCGACATCCACAATGCAGGTATCCTCATCTATCACCACCATGCCCCCGGAGCCCATGATGGAGCCGGCCTCGGTCAGCGATTCGTAGTCCACCGGACGTTCCAGCTGACTGGCCGGCAGGCAACCTCCGGATGGGCCACCGGTCTGGACGGCTTTGAAGCGCTTGCCGTCCGGGATGCCGTCTCCGATATCATAGACTATTTCCTTGAGGGAAATCCCCAAAGGTACCTCAATGAGCCCGGTGCGGTTTATCTTGCCGGCCAGAGCGAAAGTCTTGGTGCCTTTGTTTTTATCCGAGCCGTAGCTGGCATACCAGGCAGTTCCCCGCAGCATGATTGCCGAAACGTTGGCCCAGGTCTCCACGTTGTTGATGTTGGTCGGTTTACCCCACAGGCCGGACTGGGCGGGGAAGGGGGGACGGGAACGGGGCATGCCCCGCTTGCCCTCAATGGATGCCATTAGCGCCGTCTCTTCGCCGCAGACAAAAGCACCGGCCCCTTCCTTGATTTTCAGGTGAAAGTTCAAGCCGGATCCGAGGATATTATCGCCCAGCAGCTCGTACTCCGTCATCTGCCGGAGAGCGATTTTCAAGCGATCAATGGCCAAGGGGTACTCGGCGCGGATGTAAATATAACCTTCGGTGGCCCCGATAGCGTAAGCGCTGATGAGCATGCCCTCTAGAACGGCGTGAGGGTCACCCTCTAAAAGAGACCGGTCCATGAAGGCGCCGGGGTCGCCCTCGTCAGCGTTGCAGATTATATATTTTACCGTGCCCGGAGACTTGCGGCATAACTCCCACTTCATCCCGGTGGGGAAGCCAGCCCCGCCGCGTCCCCGTAGGCCCGACTTTTTTATCTCTTCAATCACCTCTTCTGGGGTCATACTTAGTGCCCGGACTAGCCCGCGGTAGCCGTCACGGGCGATGTATTGATTGATTTCCTCTGGGTCGATAGTCCCGCAGTTACGCAAGGCGATTCTTACCTGGGGCTTGAGCATCGGTAGGTCGAAAAGCCGAGGGATGCCGTCAAGGCTGCCGTCACCTATGGTGCCCAGGGCTAGGTCGGAGTGGGGGTTGTCATTGATAATATAATCTTCGATAAGCCAAGGGACGATTTCCGGAGTCACTTGGCTATAGCAGATGCGGGGACGACCCGGCTTGATGATGTCCATCAGCGGCTCGGCATAGCAGGGTCCGATGCAGCCTACCTCGGTGATGTTCGCCTCTAGGTTATGCTGCGCCAGCGCGGCGTTCGTCGCCTCAAGCACCGCCTTGGCGCCGGCCGCGCGCCCGCAGGTGGCGCTGCCGATAAGGATACGCGGTTTATCCCCGTGTTCTAGGGCGGCCCACTCGGCTTTTGCCCGACTCTGTATTTCGGCAAAGGTCATAGTCAAATCTTTCCGGCTACTGTTCGGTACCGTCTAGGATTGGGGCTACCTTCTTCGGTGTCATCCGTCCGTAAACGTTATTGTCCACTACCATGACTGGGGCTAGGGCGCAGGAACCGAAGCAGGCAATCGTCTCCAGGCTGTACTCTAGGTCACTGGTGGTTTCTCCTGGTTTGATGCCCAGTTGTTTCTCCACTTCATCAAGGATGCGGGACACTCCCCGGACGTGACAGGCCGTCCCGCGGCATAATCTGACCTTCTTTTTACCCGTGGGCTGGAATTTGAACTGGGCGTAGAAGGTGCTCACGCCGTAAACGGTGCTCTCCGATATACGGAGAAATCTGGCGATTTCTTGCATCACCTCGGCCGGCAGATAGCCAAACTGCTCTTGGGCTGCCTGCAGGACAGGGATAAGCTCATTTTTCTGGCCGGTGTAGTGGGTTAGAACCTCAGCCAGCTTTTCTTTCAGTTCAGTTTCGGTCAATCCTGTTACCTCCTATCTTTACCGGTCATTTAGTAACTTCAATTCTATTGATTCTCAGCTTGAGCTTATTCCTCACCGGGTAGCGACTTTCTCTCGTTTCCTGGGTTTACTCTTGCCTGGGGTCGGTGGTTGCGGCGGTGAGGTAATTAGGCACCTGGCGGCGCACTGTAGGCAGCGCTTGCCCTCGGCAAGAGTGGCTTTATTGCTCAGGCCGAGCTCTACTTCCTTAAAGTTATTCACGCGCTCTTTTACTGGCAGCGCCGGCATAACTACCTTGGCTCGGTTAAAAAAGCCTTCCTCTTTGCCCACGCATGGGTCGAACCGACTCTCCGAGGCTAGTACCTCTTCAATGTCTCCGGTACCGCCCAAGTACTGGTCGATGGATGAGGCGGCTTTCCGGCCGGCGGCGATAGCCTCGATAACGGAAGCCGGGCCGCTGGTGGCGTCACCGCCTGCCCAGACGCCTTTGGCACTGGTGGCCAGCGTTTCCTTCTTGGTCTGGATGGTATTGCCTCTGCCTAGTTCCAGGTTGAATTCGGAGGGAATATCCGGTACCTGCCCGATGGCGGCGATGATGGAATCAAACTCGGTGGTGAACTCACTACCCTTAATTGGTACCGGCCGCCGGCGGCCACTGGTGTCAGGTTCGCCCAGTGCCATCCGCTGGCAGGTGAGCTTCAACCTTTTGCCTTCCCGGCCGATGCTGACTGGGGCGGCTAGAAAGAGTATCTCTATTTCTTCTTCTAGGGCGGCTTCCACCTCTTCCGTGCTGGCCGGTATCTCCGCCCGGGTGCGGCGGTAGACGATGGTAACCTGCTTGGCGCCGAGGCGGAGAGAGACCCGCGCCGCGTCTATGGCGACGTTGCCGCCGCCAATAACGGCTACGCTTTGGCCGGTATCAATTTTCTGGCCTAGGTTTATCTCGCGCAGGAAGGTAGCGCCGTCAAAGACACCAGGGCTGTCTTCGCCATCCACCCCCATCTTTATGCCGCGGTGCGCCCCGGGAGCAGCAAAGACGGCGTCAAATTCTTCCTTGAAGAGGGCCTCAATGGAATCAACTCTGGTGTTTAGCTTGATTTTAACTCCGGCCGATTTTATCTCGTTAATCTCGGCGTTCAACTTCTCCGGGGGTAGGCGGTAGTCGGGGATGCCCACCCGCATCATACCGCCGGGTTGGGGGAGAGCTTCAAAGACGGTCGCGGCGTGTCCCTGTTTGGCTAGGTAGTAGGCCGCGGTCAGTCCCGCCGGCCCGGCGCCGATAACGGCTACCTTTTTCCCGGTGGCGGGCGATGATTTGGCGCGTTTCAGCCACTGGCGGTCATCACGTTCTGCGGCCGCCAATTTGAGGAATTTTATGGAAATGGGTTCGTTCAGGCCATCGCGGCGGCAGACGGTCTCACAAGGATGGATGCAGACCCGCCCTAGGGCGTCGGGGAAGGGGACTTTTTCTCGGATTACGGCTAGCGCCTCGGCGAACTTTCCCTCGCCGCAGAGGCGGACATAGCGGGGGACATCAATGTAGGCCGGGCAGGCATAGCTGCACGGGTTGGTCAGCTCTTCATGGTTGAGGTCAGGCTGCCATTTAGCCTCTTTATCGATTAACGCCCCGGCAGGGCAGACTTCCACGCAGGCGCAGCAGTATTTGCAGCCGGAGCTGACTAGCGATTTGCCATCGGACGGCTCCGGCCAGCGCTGTCCGTCATGATCAACCATGGTGATGGCCTCAATACCCCGTATCTCTTTGCACGCTTTGACGCAGCGGCTGCAGCCGATGCACAGGTTATAGTCTCGCTCATAGAGAGGGTTGTCGCTATCTACCGATAGATTCCGGTATTCGTAGGCGACTTCCTTCCCTTCCAACCAGATATAATCGACCACCCGCTGTAACTCGCACTGCCCGTTGGTGGGGCAGAGGACGCAGCGCTGGGTTACTGCCACGTTGCGTAGGCAGATATCATACGGCTGGCAGCGCTCCCGGCGCTCGCAGGTAAGGCAGTCGCAGGGGTGGTAGGCGAGGACCTTCTTTAGCGCTTCGCGCCGTGCCTCGTGCAGCTGGGGAGTATCGGTGCGGATGATCGTGCCCGCGGCGGCCCCGGTGTTGCAGGCTAGGGACGGTTCCGCCGCCCCCTCGATTTCCACCAGGCAGAGCCGGCAGGAATCATCCGGGGTCAGCATAGGATGGTAGCACAGGGTAGGAATATAAATCCCCGTCTTTATCGCTGCCTCCAGTACCGTCATTCCCTCATTGGTTTCAACCTTGTGTCCGTCAATGGTCAGGTTAATCGTTTCCATTCCGTACCTCGTTATTTCTTATCTCTTATCTTTAATTTAACTAGGCTGGGATTAAGCCATGGCGTCTGGCGACTGCCGTAAGAGGTTATTGAATCACCTCTGCCCTGTACCGCTTGATTAATTTCCGGACGATAGTCTCGGAAAGGACAATGATATCCTCCACCGGTAAATAGTCGGGAATGGTGCTATCAAAGAGTATGTTTCCTTCAGCAGTAAATTCGGCATCCCCTCTCCACAGGACCAGAGTCATCGGCACCTGAGGAAAGGCATTGACGGTTACCGCGGCATCACCGTAATCGGCTTTTCGTCCGTCTAGGGATTCTGCGGCTGCTAGCAGCCGGTGTGTTTCATTACCAAAGCAGTCGGCTAGGGGCTTTATTGAACGGTGATAAAAGGTGAGGAAGTAATTGGTCCCTTCCGGTAATTCTTTGTAGGCGATTAATTTCCCGGAGAGGGGCGTACCCTTGGCCACGGTCAGATAATGGAGGATGAGAATCTTGTCCCGGAGTGGGACTTCCTCTTCTTTGTTAGCCATCACTGATATTTTGGCATCAGGGAGGGTGACCAGGTAGGGTCGGTTCAAGTAGTCAAAGGTAATGGCTTTCCGGGTATCCAGATACTGGGCGCCGCTTCTTTGGCACTGCCGTTGGATATCATTAATACTGGCCAGCTGTTCGGCGGCTAGTCGGTAGGCGAACTCATAACCGTGGCTTGGTTTATCTGGCGATGTCAAAGGTTTTCTTTCCATGTGTATATCTTTGGACCGTGGGCTATATTGTCAGCCAAGAGTGCGAGTAGAGCGATTCGCCGGTCAGTACCCGCACCGTTTTAGCGTACTTGACTTCTTCCTCGGATAGTGAGGCCAAGTCAGGCTTCTCACCGTCCATCATCCGGTGTATCAGGCTAACGATTTCCGGTTTCTTGCCTCTGACCAGCGCCATCAGGTCGGTATCAAAGGCGTCAACTATGGCCGAGTGTAACCCGTGCTTCAACATCATTATCAGGTAAGTCCGGTTAAGCCACGGCCTGAGGTGAGTAGGCGTGCCGTTGGAGATGTTGGACAGGCCGACCACGGACTTGCATCCCGGAGCAATATCCGCCAGCATGGCCATAAATTCAATGAGGGCTTTTACCTGGTTTATTTCTACCGATACCGGGCTGGCGATAGGGTCAATCCAGATATTCTCGTTGGGGATGCCCATCTCGTTGGCCTGGTAGACAAAGTTAACGGCGTGCATCGCCCTCTCGTTAGCGTCGCGCGGCATTCCCTCGGCGCCCCAGAGGAGGGAGATCAGGTCGGCGTTGTACTGCTTGGCGAGTCTCAACCCCTGCTCCATCCGGTCTGGTTGTAGGGAGACGGAGTTGATTACCGGCTTGCTTTTAGCGACTTTCAGCCCAGCTTCCATGGCCACCAGATTAGTGGTATCCAGGGATAGCGGCCTACTCTCCGCCTCCTGTACCGTGTTGACTACCCATTCCATCAGCTCGCCACCGGCTTTTCGGGCCGGGCCGATATTGAGGTCAAGGTAGTCTACTCCGGACTCGACTTCGGCTTTGGCTAACTCCTGAATAGGCCCTGGGTTTCTCTCCTTGAATGCCGGGCCGATAGTCAGCGACATAATATTGATGTTTTCGCCGATAAGGATCACTGTCTCTCTCCTATGGTTGCCAGGTTTTCAGGTAGGCCGGAATGTGGGCGCCTTCCCTCGGCCCGACTAGGATTTCCCAGCCGGGTAGCTCTTCTTCCAGGCCGCCGCTCTCGGCGGCGAGGTACCCCGGAATTACCAGTTTCTGGTGTTTTACTTTATCCATCACGCCGCATTTCTTGACAAAGGGGGCAATAATATCTGCGCTGAACTTTCCGGCGGCCCAGGAGGTCAGCACGGAGAGCCCTTCTGTATCCTTGACCAAGAGCCAGCTGGGGATCTTGCTGTTCTCTATTTCACCGGAGATGATGAAGTAGGTGAGGGAAAAGTTGGAAGTAATCAGTACCGGAGAATTTTCGCTGGGATTATTGATCTCGTAAATTCCTTCCGTGGTGGCCAGCGGTCGCTGGGGGTCGGTAAAGATGTTCATGCTTTCCACGAGCAACGGGAATAGGCTTTCCCCGCGGAAATCGGACAGGACGATAATACCGGCGTACTTGGCGATAAACATGGAAGCAATGACGGCTTCTTTCATCGGGTCGTCGGTCATCTCGGCAGGGAAGGTGATGGTGGGGAAGCCCAAGGGGCGGAACTTCTTATTGAGGGCGGCGCTCCGGATGATTACTTGGTCTTCCAGTGCTTGGCGGACTGTCCTGGCACCGGAGTCAAGGACGATATTCCTGATTCCGGCGGCCGTTAATTTTTCGGTCAGCTGGGCCAGCCCTTCCGGACCGGAGGCCTTTACCGCTACCGGGCAAGAGTTTTCCCTGGCTAGACCGGCGACGCGGTCTAGGTTACCTTCGGTGGCGGCGTAGAGCAGCGGTTTCTGGTCGGCACCGGCTTTCAGGCCGGCAGCTAGGATATCTGGGTTCTCGCTCATCAGGATGAGGCGGCAGCCACTAACTTTAGCTTGGTTGACTAGGGTTTCAAATTTATGGGTATCTCCGGAGTCGGCCTTCAGGGCGACCAGGTCCGGCTTGAGGGTAAGCCCGACTCTTTCGTATTGCAGTTGGAGACACTTATCCAGTCGGGCCTTAACCTCGGCCTCGGCCATGGTGTCACTGATGAGGATAGCTAGTGCCGGCGGATTTTCAAACCTTTTCTCGTGGCGGAACATCACCGTCTCACCGCCGACCTTGGGTGCTTCCGGACCAATGCCGATAGTAACCGGCAGAATGGGTGGGGCCGAGGCCTCCTCTAGGTTGGCTTTGGCCTCCTCGGTGACGTGGGGTCAGGCGATTAGTTCCGCCTTGCCCGAGGCTAGGTTCATAGCGAAAGCCAGGCAGGTGGGCACGCCGCATTCACCGCAGTTTGTCTTGGGCAGTAGCTTGAATATCTCTATTCCGGTAAGTGGCATTGGTAGAGACTCCTTTCTTAGCCCAGCAAAGACTCCATGGTCAGGGCGGGGTGTCCTTTCTCCTGCAGGAAGGGGAGAATCGTTTCCTCGGTCACGCCGATGGTCTCATCGGCAATCATATCCAGCAGGTCGGGTACGCCCATCTCTTCGGCTCTCGCCTTAAGGCGCTCGGCAATTTCTTCCTTCAGCATCTTGGGCATCCAGACGATTCTGATCAGTCCGCCATCACCGGTGATGAATTTCCGCTGGGTGATATTGTATTTACCGTGGCCGACAAATCCGGGGGTGCTGATACCGCCGCCAATGGTGCCGGCTAAGGTGGTGAACTTCATCCCACAAGGGGTTTCTTCCATGTATTCCCGGTTCACCGTCATTATCCCGTTGCATAGGGGGAGAATGGCGGCGATGCACTCGCAGCAGCCGCAGGTGGTCATCGGGTCGTTGATGAGGCTGTAAAAGTTATAATGGTCTATCTTGCCGCGGGAGGTCTTGATGACAAACTCGTTGACCCCTTGCCACTGGCCGAGCTTGGCATCCACGGTATCTCCCTTGGGTACTGGCTGGTTGGGGCCGGTGGGGTTAATTTCATAAGCCGCCTTGCAGTCCATCCAGTTGTAAGAGCCGCAGAGTCCGGTCCGCTCCGGGCTGATGACACAGACATGGCTGGGGGCGAAGGACTGGCATAACGTGCACGAGTAATAAATGTCGGTGGTCTCATCGGTCATGCCTTCAATTCGAGTATCTCGGGTCGCATATACCGTCTTGGCTTTTTCCACCGTCTCCTTCACCTTAACTTCTTCGGTATAAAGCTTTACCTGTAGCTTGTCAAATATGCGGCCGAAGTCTTGGTGCAGCTTGGTGTGGAGAATGGTGCCGATGTGGGACAGTTTAAAACCTTTTTCTACCGCCTGTTTACTCACCCGTAGCCAGGCAATGTCTCTCTGCCCGATGTGCATCAGCCCTTGGGCATAGTTTATCAGGTGGTGAAGCTGCCGCTCCAGGATGGGCTCATAGTCCTCCTGCATATTTCGGCCGGCAACTTCCACTGCGATGGACAGAGGTAGCTGGGTGCCGGCCTGGATATCGGTTACCTCCGGGCCAATCACCTCGATCTTACCGTCTTCCACCTCGTCCATGCGTCGGCTGGTGACCCATTCCACCATCGGGGTCCGCCCGCCGCCGGCCTCTAGGTAAATATCCTCCCCGCGGACTCTTTCCCCCTCAAAGGCAGGACCGAAGGCGACGGGTATCGGCAGCTCGGTGACAGCGATCTTCAGGCCTCTGGTCTCTATCGCTTTGGCGACGATGTCATCGTGGGGAATATTGGAGATCACATGCTCATAGGTAGTAATTCCGGTGGGTAGGACCTGCGGTATCGGCGTATCGGCGATGGTCGGGAAGCCGAAGTTGATGGCCCCGGCGGCGTTGGCATACCATTCGTCGGTAACATAGCCCAGAGGTAGGGCGAAGGCAAAGATGCGGTCCTTGTTATAGATAAGGACTTTACGGTGTTCGCCGGGCTCAATACCGCCGAAAGAAAGAGCGGCGCGGGTGGCAAAGCCCATGGCGAATACTGTTGAAGAAACATCCGGACCGAAAGAGACCAGTCGGGTAGGCCAGCCGATCTGCACTCCTGCTTCCACCAGCTGCTCGGAGAACTTTTTTCCGTTATAATCGGCGGCCATGAAGACGTAGATATTCTTTTGCTGGAGTTCCTGAGCGATTTTTACCGCGATCTCGTTGGTCGGTGCGGCGCCGAGGACGGCGGCGAAGCCGGGGGCCGTGCCGTCGACGAACTCGATACCCCTCTTTCTGAGGATGATATCGTTGGCGGCACCCAGCCAGATATTGCCGTCGCCGATATCTTCCCCCCTGAGGTAGAAGTCGGGCTGTTCCAAGTACCTTATGGCTTCAATAAGCTCCTCGGCGAAGAAGGTGGCCATGCCGGCGTCAAGGGCAGGCGCCAGATAGGGTAAAGGATGCTCTTCTTTTACCGGCGGTGGCAGCAGGGACTGGCACCGCCTTAGTATCTTCTCCATGTCACCCAGCCTCTCTACTTTTTCCCCCAAAATCCCGTAGATTACCGGCAGGTAGTAGGCGGTATTGGGGAAACCCACTGGTTCGTTAACACCCCACTTGTCAATGGCCTCCCGCCACTTCTTTTCTGCTTGGTCATAAATCTTGAGCGC